>Ga0325403_1002532_pt1 | contig 16245 bp, 12 predicted proteins | sample PopdelMetagenome_19_FD_205665 | JGI IMG/M metagenome (GOLD analysis project Ga0325403, IMG submission 205665) | Populus deltoides microbial communities from Bellville, Georgia, United States - Xylem-PdKOR-R4 | ecosystem: Host-associated > Plants > Phyllosphere > Stem > Wood/Secondary xylem...
ATTGCATAACATATAGCATAAAAATCTAAACTAAACCTTCCTCGTGGGATCGACCCCTTGCTTGCTCTATACTATCTTGTGTGTTTTAAGCTAGGGTAATTAATTTGTGCGACCGCGACATCGCAATAGTCACCCCGTTCTGAAACTTCTCACCTTGAGCCAACTTGCGCCCAAAAGTCTTGGCGGAGACTTTTTCTAGTGTGTGGACAGTCAGTTGTGGCAGTGCTTCATCTTCCTTCCCCACCTGTGTTTTCTTGTCATCTCCTTCAATCTCACCTTCTTCATCATTGACAATTCTTGACCGAGGTTTTCCAATCCTTTATCCATTATTACTTGCGGTATGACTAGGCAATGGATTTGAATTGATGTTAGGTGTGTCTTCAAATGACACCCATCCTATCTTGATGAGCTCCAATAATCTTTTCTTGAAAGCATAGCACGTTTCAAGACCATGCCCGGGAATACCAGCATGGTGCTCACAAGTTAACTCAGGCTTGTACCAGATAGGGAATGGTGGTTGTAGCGGTAATGTGGGGATAGGAGCTATTTGTCCAATGCTCAGCAGTTTGGCATACATGTCCTTTAAAGGCATGGATAATGGCGGCAGTTGTTCTAAAATGTATCTTGTATTTGGTCTTTGGTTGTTGTTTTGGTTGTTTGACTGGTTATTTGTTCGATTAAGGGAAAAAGGTTTGCTAAAGTTCACGTAGGCAATATGAGAGGTAGGTACTTGTGGGTTATATGAATCCAGTCTCTTGCCCTTGTACCCACCTTCCAAATTGTTAACGTCACCTTCTATTTTTCTTCCAATAAAACCCTTCGTCTCCAATGGCTCAATTATGCGTCCAGCTTTAATACCTTGCTTTATTCTTTTCACTATGCGTACAGCATCGTAGAAATGCTGAGATGAGCTACCCATTAGATGCTCATAATATGGTGCCTTAAGGGTATTGGCAAATAAAGTAACCATCTCTGTTTCTATTAAAGGGGGTTGGACATGTGTGGCCTTATCCCTCCACCTTTGCGCATATGCCCTTACTAACTATTGGCTCCTTTTCTCCATTGACATTAGACTTGTTCGATCCAGAGCGATTTCCAGGTTAAACTTGTACTGCTTAAGGAACGCCTCCACCAAATCTCTCCAGCTCCTGATCCTAACACTGTCTAACCTCATGTACCAGCTCAAAACAGATCCTGCGAGGCTATCTTGAAAGAAATAGATAAGCAATTTATCATCACGGATTACTTCTGCCATTTTGTTACAGTAAGATCGAAGGTAAGTGTTTGAGCATTCCAAACCGGTGTACTTAATGAAATCTGGTATCCTAAAATCCTTTGGCATCACAATGTTTGGTACCGACATACTTCGGCTGCTCGCATAGGGTCAAACCAGTCATTACCCTCAACTGCCCTTAATCTTTCTTCTAAAGCAAACAGTTTGTCCTGGTCCCTCAAACTAGGAGATCTATTATCTGGGGTTCCCTCCGCTGTTAAGTCCACATTAATCGGAGCATGAGTTGGCTGGATAGGGGTGATAGAATGAGACAGTTTTATAGAATGCATGAACAGTACGTGTAAAAATATAAAGCAAATATGCAAATACGCAAATAACAAAAGGAAAGACATTAACAATAAAACATACAAAAACACAAACAAATCAGACAAAAACAAAGCTTAGTCTACAAGGTCCCCAGTGGAATCGCCATTCTGTCGCACGTGTGCGGCGTCGCGGCAAATATTGCACTTTATCTAAAATGTGTATGGTATCTATTTGGCAAATATGGGGAGACAAGAAAATATTGTCTTTTGTCGGTGGAAAATGGAATGGGAGTCGCCACCTAGTATTTTGGTCACTAGGAACCCTAACTGGTCTCAGAGATCGGGCACGGGGACTGATTGCGTAAAGGGAAGGTATTAACACCCCAAATATGCCCTACCTAAGGTAAGCTGCATTGTTTATTTGTCTGATAAAATTCGAGGTCTCGTTGTGTTTCCTAGTTGTTGGTATGGTTCAAGGAAAGTCCTCCTCGGTAAGGAGATCCTTATCTTATTGAGTAATTCTAACATTAACAAAAGAATTTAATATCCAGAATACGTCTTACGTATAAGATCGTAACCCCAGATATTAAAAGAAAACAAAATAATTTTTTTTGGAATTTTTGAAATATTGGCCTAGTTCTCATGGCTTGAATAAACTGGTTATTAAAGCCAAAATGCATGGTAATATATATATTGCTTTGAAATTTCCTTTGTTGTGTGAAAATATGATGTTATAATATATATATATATATATATATATATTGAAGAGACTAGGCCTCACGGTGGTTATGAAGGTGGCGGTGGCTGAAAGCCCGATGACAGCAGCTGTTTTTTCTTCTTCTTCCCTGTGTAGAGGCGCAAGTCTGCCTTTTCTTCAATGGTGCTGCAACGGGGGGGAGAAGATGGTGAGCTGAAAAATAACGATCCTTGGCAGTGTTGGTGTGTTTGTATTTCCCTCCCTCTGTTACAAAGCTTCTCCATCTTCCCTCAGTTCTCCTCTTGTTCAAAAATTTCCCCCTTGTTCTCCTTTCTTTTTTTCCTCTGTCTCTCACTCAAAACAAAAAACTGCACCTCCCGTCCTCCCTCCAAAAAACTTCCCCCTATTGCTGGTGTTGAGAGCAGTATTTATAGCCAAGGGGAGCGGCCTGCTGTTGCGCATGGGGAGCAGGGGACACCGGGCGAGGTCTTCAATAGGCGTGGCTTTGCAGGGCACGCAGGAAAAGAGAGAGAGGAATAATGTCTCTCTAAACGACACTATTCAGTTTATTTTATTTTATTTTATTTTATTTATGGGGTACCCAAAAATGGAGTACAACAATGCTATTGCTAACATATATTTAGCATTAGCTGATGAAGTATTATCAAGTGTGGCGGAGAAGAAAACATCTAAGGAGATATGGGAGACTCTAACAAAGCTATACAAGTCGAAGTCTTTGCACAATAAAATTTTCTTAAAGCAGAGACTTTATACCCTTCGAATGGCAGAAACCACGGCAGTGACTGACCACATCAACACAATAAGAACTCTATTTTCACAACTCACTACGTTGGGTCAACAAATAAAGGAAAATGAACGTGCAGAGCTTCTACTTCAAAGTCTTCCTGATTCGTATGATCAACTCATTATCAACTTGACTAGTAAAATCCTCTCAAACTATTTAGTCTTTGATGATGTTGCAGCCGCTATCTTGGAAGAAGAAAATCGGCACAAGAACAAAGGAGACAGAAATAGTTCAAACCAAGCAGAGGCATTGTTGGTGTCAAGAGGAAGATCAACGGAGTGTGGCTCCAGTGGGAGTCAAAGGCAGGAGAAGTCCAAATCAAGAAGTAAGAAGACTGTGAAATGCTACAACTGTGGCAGAAAAGGGCACTTCAAAAGGGATTGTTGGTTTAAAAAGGGTATTGAGAATACTGCAGAGTCATCAAAACCTCAAGGATGTGTTGCAAGTACCTCAGAAGATGGAGAGGTTTTATATAGTGAAGCAGCAACAGTCTCTACAGATAGAAAAGAGCTCACTGAGGTTTGGTTAATGGATTCAGGAGCAACATGGCATATGACTCCTAATCGAGATTGGTTTCATACATACGAACCCATCTCTGAAGGCTCAGTGTTCATGGGTAATGATTATGCTTTAGAGATTGCTGGTATTGGCACCATCAAATTGAAGATGTATGATGGCTCAATTCGCACTATTTTAGGAGTGCGACATGTGAAAGACTTAAAGAAGAATCTTTTGTCCGTAGGACAATTTGATAATCTTGGCTGTAACATTCAAATAGACAATGGAATTATGAAAATTGTCAAAGGAGCGCTGGTGGTTTTAAAGGAAAAGAAACAGTTGCAAATATGTTTGTATTAATAGGAGAAACACATCATGAGGTAAAAGCGTCAATCGTATCAGCCAGTCCTGTAGAAGAGAAGACGATGATGTGGCATCAAAAACTAGGCTAAATGTCAGAGAAAGGTTTGAAAGTTCTCACTGATCAAAAGTTACTCCCTGGGCTTACAAAGGTTACTTTACCCTTTTGTGAGCACTATGTTACAAGTAAATAGCACAGGTTGAAGTTTGGCACATCAACAACTAAGAGCAAATGCATCTTGGACCTAATTCACTCTGATGTTTGGCAAGCACCGGTTGTATCCTTGGGAGGAGCAAGATACTTTGTATCATTTATAGATGACTTCTTCAAGAGATGTTGGGTGTGTCGCACGTCAGAAAATCCGCGCGGCGTCGGCTGGCGATCTTTCGTTGTTGTGTTATTTGATTTAATTCGTTGGAGTCGCCACCTAGTAATTGATTGCGGGCTACTAGGAAACCGGATGTACTGGTCTTGTCAGAGATTCGCGGGTAAGGGACTGGTTGTGATTAGGGAAGGTATTAGCACCCCTAACGCACCCTACCTGAGGTAAGCTGCTTCGCGAATTTGATGTGTTTAAAGAAGTTTTAATAATTGTTTTTTCATCGGCTATTAGAAATACAACTTACGTATAAGTTAATAATTCTTGACTGTGATCCAATCAAAATATTAAATTCTTCTTTAATCTTTACAATTTTATCATAAAAATATAAACATCCATAAAACAAATACAAACACACACATACACTTTCACTATATTTTTTCTTTTTTCTTTTTTTTTTCTTTTGTTTTTGTTACATCAACACTACAAATAATAAAAATTCAATACTAAAAATAAAATTACATCAAACAATTTAAAATTACAAAACAGCCCCTAAAACATCCAAAGGCTTCTGGAATATGCAGGAATAGTGCACGGGAACAGTGGCGGCACGTCTTCTCCACGCGCCACCGTCACTGGCGGCGCGTGGGTGCACGCGCCGCCGCAAGAACAACCCATCAACAGGGGTGGTCTGGATCGACTTCTTCCCCTCTTCTTTTCCTCGCCGGCGGTGAAGATCACCGTCACCTGCAACCAAAAGAAAACGCACAAGCAGTCGGTTTTAGTTATTTTTTTAGATCTGTTTTCCTCTGCTTTCCATCCTTGTCTGCTTCACTTTCTTCTTTCTCAGGTCTGTTCTTAGGGCTTCGCCGTCTTCTCCTCTGCTTCAGGTACTTGGGCGGCGGCTGGTGGAGATCTGGATCGGTCTGCGATTGCTGCGGGTCGTCGCTGCTGGTTGAAGAAGGCGGGCAGCTCTGGCAGATGAGGAAGGGACGGCACCTGTGGGCATGCTGCTGGAGAAGGGCTGTTGCTGGTGGCCGGTTTGTGGACGGCGCTGATATGGAAGGGGAGCGTGAAGGCTCTCTGGTTTGGGAAAACCGATGGGTCGGCTGAGAAAAGGAAATGAAAGTGGAAGGCGATGGAGAGGGAAAAGGGAGGCTGATTTGTGAGGGCGAAGAGAGAACCGAGGGGTGGTACTGTCGATGGATGTGGAGGTTCTAGTTCGGGTCTGTAGGGGATAGTCGGTGAAGGCCGGCGATGGGGCTGTTGGGGTCGGCTGTGAGAAGGACAAAATGGTTTTGGGGGCTGTGAGAGGGACAAAATGGTTTTGGGGCTGTGAGAGGAGAAGGGGAGCTCTGGTTTCTGTAGGGGTGTGGCTGAGAGAAAAGGAAATGGCGTTGGGCAGCTGTGGAGAGGCAGGTTGGCTCTGGTTTCCAAAGGATGAGCGGCCAAGGGGGGGAAGGGCCCCCTTTCCAATGGCCGGGGGGTCCTTGGCTCTCTAGTTCTGGGAGAGCAAAAGCCAAGGACCCCGGGGGCCGGCGGCTGCTTCGGTGAGTGGGCAGAAAGAGTTAGGTTTTTAGGGTTTTTTTGTGGTTTAGGGTTTTTGGTGGTGTTTTTTTTAATGTTTTAAAATTACCCTCCCTCTTTGTGTGTGTTGAAGACCAGTATTTATAGGCAAAAATGTTGCTAGGTTTTCAAATTTGGTCCCTCAACTTCTGTCTTTTTGTAAATTTTGATTTTTCTTATTTTTTTTGTATTTTTTGAAAACAAGCAATATCAACATCGACTCAATGAGGAAAATCAATGATTTTTAAAAATAATGCGTTAAAAGTCGAATGCGTTCCCATTCTTTTAAGACGATGCTAAAAATTCTAAAATGATGCAAATATATTAAAAAATTATTTTTTTGGATTTTCAATGTTTTTCTCTATTTTTGGATTTTTCTGAAAACATATCAAAACATGGGTCAAAAATTGGGTAGCAACAGGGTGTATCCAATTAGAAGGAAGGCAGATGTGCTCGTAGTCTTTAAAATGTTCAAAGCGCGGGTAGAACTTGAATCTAAAAAGAAGATCAAGTGTTTGAGGACTGACAATGGAGGAGAATATACCAGTGATGAATTTGATAACTTCTGTCAACATGAAGGTATCAAAAGGCAGTTCACAATGACATACACTCCACAACAAAATGGAGTGGCAGAGCGGATGAACAGAACTCTATTGGAAAGAACAAGAGCAATGTTGAAGGCTGCAGGTCTAGAAAAGCCATTCTGGGCAGAAGCAGTCAATACCGCCTGTTATGTGATAAATCGATCTCCATCAACTGCAATTGAGCTAAAGACACCGATGGAGATGTGGACTGGAAAACCAGCTGATTATTCTCGATTGCACATATTTCAAAGTCTTATGTACGTGATGTACAATACTCAAAAAGTTAGCAAGCTGGATTCAAAATCCAGAAAATGTGTATTCTTGGGAGATGCTGATGGAGTGAAGGGGTATCGCCTGTGGGATCCCACTGCCCATAAGGTAGTCATCAGCAGAGATGTCATATTTACAGAAGATACTCAGAATCATAATTCTTTTGAAGTTGCACCAGAGCATGAAGAACAAGAACAAATAGAGTCTGAAACTCCTGAAGTTCGATGGTCAACTCGTGAAAGAAGACCACCGGCTTGGCACTTAGAATATGTTACTGAGAGCAACATTGCATACTGTCTTCTAACAGAGGATGGAGAGCCATCAACTTTCCATGAGGCTATCAAAAGCAAAGATGTATCTATGTGGATGACAGCAATGCAAGAGGAGATTGAAGCTCTACACAAGAATAACACCTGGGATCTTATTCTACTACCACAAGGAAGAAAGGCCATTGGCAACAAATGGGTTTACAAGATAAAGCGTGATGGCAATGATCAAGTGGAGCAGTACCATGCAAGATTGGTGGTGAAAAGATATGCTCAGAAAGAAGGAATAGACTTCAATGAGATATTTTCTCCGGTGATACGACTTACTACAATCAGAGTAGTCTTGGCGATGTGTGCTATATTTGATCTTTACTTAGAGCAGTTAGATGTGAAAACTGCATTTCTTCATGGAGAACTTGAAGAAGAAATTTATATGCTCCAACTAGAGGGTTTTGCTGAAATAGGCAAGGAGAACTTGGTTTGCAGGTTGAACAAATCTCTATACGGTCTCAAACAGGCACCGAGGTGTTGGTATAAGAGATTTGATTCCTTCATAATTAGCCTTGGGTACAACAGACTTAGTTCAGACCATTGTATGTATTACAAGAGGTTTGAAAAAGATGGTGTTTTCATCATTTTGTTGTTGTACATGGATGACATGTTAGTAATAGGCCCCAACAAAGATTGAGTCCAAGAATTAAAGACACAGTTGGCTAGGGAGTTTGATATGAAGGACTTGGGACCAGCAAACAAGATTCTAGGAATGCAAATTCACCAAGACAGAAGTAAGAGGAAGATTTGGCTTTCTCAGAAGAATTATTTGAAGAAAATCTTGCGACGCTTCAACATGCAAGATTATAAGCCAATTTCCACCCCACTTCCTATTAACTTCAAATTATCCTCAAGTATGTCTCCTAGCAATGAAGCAGAGAGGATGGAGATGTCTCGAGTACTGTATGCATCAGCAGTGGGAAGTTTAATGTTTGCCATGATATGTACAAGACCAGACATTGCACAAGCAGTGGGAGGAGCTAGTCGATACATGGCAAATCCTGGTAGAGAGCATTGGAATACTATTAAGAGGATCTTGAGATACATTAAGGGTACCTCAGATGCTGCATTATGTTATGAAGGATCAGAATTTACTGTCAGAGGTTATGTTGATTCAGATTTTGCTAGCAACCTTGAGAAAAGAAAATCCATTACAGGCTATGTGTTCATAATTACAGGAGGAGCTGTGAGCTGGGTCTCTAAACTTCTAACTGTTGTAGCGTTATCCACAACAAAAGCTGAGTACATGGTAGCTACACAAGCTTGTAAAGAAGCAATGTGGATGAAGAAACTTATAGAGGAGCTCAGGCACAAACAAGAGAATATTCTTTTGTATTGTGATAGTTAGAGTGCTTTAAATATTGCAAGGAATCCAGTGTTTTATTCAAGATCAAAACACATAGATGTTCAATATCACTTTGTTCGCGAAGTGGTGGAAGATGGAAGTGTAGATTTTCATAAGGTTTACACAAAGGAAAACCCAGCAGATGCTTTGACCAAACCAGTCAACACTGACAAGTATATATGGTGTAGATCCTCTTATGGCCTAACTGAAACGTAAGCAGCATGAAGATGGCAATTATAAAAAGGATAAAAGGATCACAGATGATCATGTGTGAAGACTTGATTAAATCATCAAAGTCTTCAAGTGGGAGAATGTGAAGCCAGCCACCTAAGTCAACAATGGTGGGAGAAGGTGAAGCCATCCTTTACACCTTAGTCAAAAATTGTAGGCACCAATTCGGTGCCACTTGCAACACCAATTGGTGCCTCTTGTCTTTTGCATGGATGCTTGCCTATAAATAGGCAATGCATCTAAGCCTTATGTATACACAAGAGAGAAACAAGTGAGAAGAAGAGGAGAGTGAGAGAGGGAAAGTAATCCCACAAAATTGTGAGGTTTTTGTGAGATAGTAAATGAGGTGTTTTCTCCTAGTAATAGAGAGATTTCAGTTGTTCTCCTATTAGTAGAGAGAGGTTGTAATTCCCGCATTACTTAGTAAAATTCTTCTATACTTGCCCGTGGACGTAGCCAAATTGAGTGAACCACGTAAATTCTTGTGTGTCTAATTTCTTATTTTATCCTATCCTTTGTCTTTTATCTTGTCGGGTTTGCATGCCAATATCCTAACAAAAAATCTCGATACTTCGGTCTTTCTTCACTTCTTCTTATCACCAACCTCTTCTATTCCACTCTTTGTCTCTGTCTCTTCCTTCCCCAATCCCCCCATTTTTCTCTAGTCTCCCCCCTTCTTTTCTGCCCTCCCCTCTTGTGCTTCTTCTGTTTTTTCTTTTTCATAAACGAAAAAAAATCACTGACTTTATTTGCATCCAATCTTTGGAGTTAATCTTGGAAATCAAGTTAGTTACTGACCATTGATTTCACTTTGCTTGATTCGTGGAGATAGGATCAGATTTTGAAAGCTAAATCTTGCATCAAAATGGAAAGGATGGCTACTGGTCTTGGAGGGGAGGCTAATTGAGTGAGCATGTTTGGCATGAAATCTATAATGGATTCTGAGAGTTAAAGCCTGATTTCTTGTATCATAATTGTAGCTAACATATCATAGAACATGTTTCTCTCATTTTCTTGCCACCAAGAGAATCAATTGGGATCAAAATTAGGCCCTAATATTGCACGAAGATCAGTCCTCCTTGCCCACAAATCTGTAGAACACATGAACAAAACGACGTTGTTTCCTTTGAATATTCATCTTTTATTCTCCCCTCTTTTAATCAAAATGTATCGTTTCAATTAATTTGAAACAACGCCGTTTTAGGCCTTTGGGTTTCTTTTCTAATTAAATCAGGCCCATCTTTATATAACTCCCTGTATTTAAGTGTTTTTTGCATTTCAGTCATTGGTCTTTGAATCTTTCTTAACTAGGTCAATTTCATCTTTTTCTTCTTATTTTCTTTCAATTATACCCTTGATAGAATATGTCCTCTAAATTCTCTGCTTTATCCATTTTCGGTACTTCAATTGTTTATTTTTTGAGCCAAATAGCCTTCTAATTTCAATTTGTTTTTCCAATTAAGCTTTTAATTAATTTTCTAACTTGATTATTTGTTCCAAACTATCTTTAAACTTCAATTTCTTTCCATTTTAGCTAATTTAAGCCCATTTCTCTTCACCTCATATCTCAATTATGACTTCAAAATTTACAAACTTCATTTTTGCTTGTGATACCCAAATGTTGTCCAATTGCAACCCTATATGATCAAAGAACAATATTATATTTTTTAAACCCTTCACTCTTATAAAAATAATTTATATGATTATAAATAGGAAAAAATGGAAAAAATAGGATTAAATATTTTTAGAAATTACATATTATTGTTTTAGTCTTTTTTCTTAATTAGAGATAAGTGAAAGGTTAATACAACTCCTAATAATTAGTTTCATGTAAAAAATAAAAATAGTAACTAAAATTTTATTTTAGTTATAAAGTTAATAAAATTTTAAATATATTTTAATTGAATTAAATATTTCAACACAAAATTTATGTTCTTATACAGTTATATGTTAATTCTAACAAATAATATGATTTCTATGTTTAAATTTTGGTATTAATAACGCATACAAAAATGAGGCAGTTAAGATTTTTAGATAAAAAAATCATTAAAAAAATAAAAATAAGATAGTACATTTGTTGCATAACTAAAAACAATTTATTTTTTTTCTTTAAATTAATTATTTTACATTATTTTAATATGTTAATGTCAAAAATAATTTTTTTTAAAATAAAAAAATATTATTTTTATATATTTTCAAAAAGTATTTTGAAAAGTAATAATTATTATTTTAAAAAAAATTGCAAGTATTAACAATCATAGTTTCTACTTTAAAATATGAATATGTTACAGAAAACTAAGGTAGCCGGTCATGTGGACTCAATTAACCAACTACAGTTGACCTAACCTAAATTCCTCAGTACAAGTTGATTATGGAAAAGGCACCACATTTAATTTAGGGGGTTTGCATACATTTTAATTGGAGTTTTGCATATATTTTTGAAAGATTTTTTTTTAACTTTAAATTGAGTTTTTTTTTTTAGATTATTTTGATATGCTAAAATTAAAAATTTATTTTAGTCTATTTTCAAACAAAAAGTATTTTAAAAAACAATATCTATCACCACTCTAAACACCCTCTGACAACAAAGGAATGCAACAAAGGAATGCAAGACGTGTAAACAAAAGAGGTTTGGTGAGCATGTTAGAATTTGATCATAAAAGGATATGAACTCAACTTGGAGCTCTTTGTGAGTTACCATATTAGACAAAGTAAGGTTGATTTCAACATCCTTTATGCAAGCATGAAAAACCAAATTTATTATGAGATATATATCCCCAAGATTATCACATCATAAAAAAAAGGAGTAGAGGTCGAAATCCTTAAATTTATATAAAAAAAATAAAAATATACTTGATATGTGTATGTATGTTATGATGAGGAAATGATCATGCATAGAAACTATTATATGTGTAATAAATGAATATGGATTGCCTATAACATTTGGCTTGAAAGAATCATGACCAAAGATTTTTTTGTGATTCAGGAGGAGCGACTAGGATTGGATTTTTTATTGGAGGAGGTCACGAGACAGGTAGAGCAGGGGCGTGGTTTTCCCTCCCCTTTACACTTATGCAGTTTAAAGCCTTCCAGATGAATGCAATTACAATAATGTTATGTTCAATGTAAATAAAGTTTGGCGTATGAACATGATTAGTTTTGACTAATGGCGTCCATAATAGGATTGTTGGGATATGAATTACAAGATTAGCTTCGGCTAATGGCATCCATGATAGAATTGCCGGGAAATGAATTACAAGATTAGCTTTGGCTAATGACGTCCGTGTTGAGACGCTTGAGAACGATCGATAAGGCTCAATTCTTAAAGGATATCCGTGTTTGGATGCGTCCATAATAGGATTATTGGGATATGAATTACAAGATTAGCTTCAGCTAATGGCATCCGTGATAGAATTGCCGGGAAATGAATTACAAGATTAGCTTTGGCTAATGACGTTCGTGTTGAGACGCTTGAGAACGATCGATAAGGCTCGATTCTTAAAGGATATCCGTGTTTGAATGACTTGGAAAAATTGAAAAGTATAATTGCCTAAAAATATCCAGGTTGGACTATGCAAAGTCACCTGGTTCATGCAAGAAAATAAAGATATTCAAATTAAGGATATGTAAATGATGTCTAATTGGATTTGATCATCATAGGCAAAGTAAAGGTCGATTTCAACATGCTTCATGCAAGCATGAAAAACCAAATTCATTATGAGATATATAGCCACAAGATTATCACATCATAAAAAAAAAAGGAGTAGAAGTCGAAATCCCTAAACCTATATATAAAAAAAAGAACTAAGCAATTTTATCTCAGCAACAACATTGACAATAACTTTATGCTCAGCCTTGGTACAAATTATGTTAGCAAATCTCTACGCCTTGAGATTTTGACAAATTTTTTTGGTTTTTTTTAGTTTAAAAATATAACATTTTGGTACAAAACATTATTTTAGTTTTTAAATTTAACAAAAAATAAAAAGAGAGAGTTGTCGAAAAACTATAAAGAAGAAATAAAAAAAGTTAATGAATGACACCTTGTTGTTTTTAATGTGAATAGATTTCATTTAACGATTAGAATTCTATTTCAGTTTTTTTTTCTTTATCTTACTAAAAAAATAAATCATGACTCGATAACTAATTTAGATTTAGATTGATTTTTTATTTTTTAATCAATTAAATTTTGATTTAAGATCACGAATAGTTAAATAAAATCATTTTAATGAAACTCTCATCTTCAAGATGAATCCATTGATATTAAAATCAGTCTTTTTATGATCAGAATATGATTAATCAAATACTTTCTTTTCTTCGTTTTCTCACCACATTCCCTGTCTCCTCTTAACATTCAATAATTAAAAATATGATAAAAATAAAGTTTTAAGATTGAATCATAAAAATTTAAAACTACATAATTAAATAAATCTAAGAAACAAAAATTTCAAGAACCATATTAAACTTCTATGCTATAAAAGGATTGCATAATAAGAGAATAGTTCAATGCATAATAACTTGAGTCTCGCCCCCATTAAAATTTGTTATGGTAAGGATAACAAATGTTTTAATTTAAAATATAATATGAAGCATATACAATTAATATTACAAGAAGGAGATGGAGATTTCAAGTAGTAGTTAAATTTAGGTTATATCATATACGACTTTTGTAAATTGATTTAATATATTTTAGAGTATCTGCTCGAAAAAACCATTCAACATGAGATTGTTCTGCTAGGAAAACTTTTGAACAAATAGTACAACATCAAGTCCAAATATATTCACAGCTCAAAGACATGAGTCTCCATCTTCTTTCCACCCGTTATCTCTGGTCCACTCTCTATTAATGCTTGAATCTTCAGCTACTTCAGATACCTGTAAACCAATTCAAGCATGGCATGCTCATTTTAACTTGTAAATCTTACTATTGAGCGAAACAAGAAACAAACACAATAAAAAAGAGGTAAGAAATCAAGTCAAATCAGCAGCACCTCTGATTGAGCACTCATTGAACCATCTGGTGTAGTAGCAAATTTTGTAGTCAGCTTTGGACATTGATGGACCTTCAACTTCCATAAACGAGGGAATAAGAAATCACAGGATCCGAAACTAAAACAGACAATACTTGATAATTGTTCTAGCGACAGCACAATTAAATTAGGAAGCACAATCTCCTTCTCAACGTTGACAGGTAAAGCATGATCTTCCTGCCCAAATACTCCCCATAACTGAGAGGATTTTGTTACTGTAAGTATTCAGAGCTCTAGGAGACCTGAAGCCATGGCTACTAGGAAGAGGCTCTTCAACTTGTTGCATTCTCTAATCTCAATTTCGTGGAAATTGGGGAAGCATAAAGATTGAAGATGATCTCCTGGCAATATCTGATCCTTTTCATCATCATTATCCCTAACAATGATTTGCTCCAATTCCTCACAGGACAATATCTTTAGGACTTTCAGTTGAACTAGACTGACAATCATGGCTACTGGGAAAAGACTCTTCAACTTGTTACATTCTCTAATCTCAATTTCACACAGATTAGGAAGCACCATCTCCTTCTCAACGTTGACAGGTGAAGCATGATCATCCTGCCCAAATACTCCCAATAATTGAGAGGCTTCTCTTACTCTCAGTGTTTGCAGCTTTGGGAGACCTGAAGCCATGGCTACTGGGAAGAGGCTCTTCAACTTGTTGCATTCTCTAATCTTAATTTGACACAAATTGGGAAAGCATAAAGATTGGAGATGATCTCCTAACAATATCTGGTCGTTTTCATCATCATCCTTAACAATGATTTGCTCTAATTCCTCACAGGACAATATCTTTAGAACTTCCAGTTGAACTAGGACAATATCTTTAGAACTTCCAGTTGAACTAGACTGACAATCATGCTACATGTGAATACATGTGTCAGTCTCTTACACTTAAACACCTCCAAAGTAGTCAATTTTCTCAGCACGAGACCCTTCCATATAAACCTCATGTCAGGCAGGGAGTACAAACGAAATGTTTCCAAATTTGTCAACCCCTGCATCAAAAGAAAAAATTTAGTGCACTTTGGAATATGTAACATATAGTGGTAAATAGATGTTTCCAAGTATAATTTTGGTAACATGACAGGCAGGGATCCCAAGCATAATGTTTCCAAGTATAATTTTGGTAAATAGATGAACGAACTGTCCCCAATACTTCAGCCAAAAACTTATCAACAAAAGGATATGAGTAGACATGGCAATAGCCTCAATTTCACTCAAACTTGGAAAGCATAAAGATTGAAAAATCTCGATATCATTTCATTACAATAATTAATTTCTTGCTTCTTAAGCCCTGTATCAAGAGACAAGGAATGATACTGTAATGTTTTGAATTAAAAAAAAAATAGGAAATGATAACATAGCCCTTGGAGACTTAAAGAGTAAGTATAATTAAATGAGGGGTAGTGTGGTAATTAAATAATAGTTGATAAATATAAATAGAAAGGAAAAAAAAAACAAAAGAAGAGATCTGAAAATTTTGAGAGAGAACCGGCAGGAGAGAAAGGGGAAAGAAGAAGAAGAAGAGAAAGGAGGGAGATTAGAAGGGAAATAGAAAGGAATTGAAAAAATAAGTTTAAAGGTAAGATTTAGGTTGTTAAATATATAAATGTATGTTAATTGAACTTTAATTTTAGTTTTGATAAATGTTAGGGTTTTGAAAATTTATGTTTTGGGTTTAATTGATGAGTTAAATTGAATGTTATGGGGTTGATTGTTGTGGGTAATTGATTATTTAGTTGATTATGGAAGATTATGATGATTTTGAGTTATGATTTTGTTCGAATGGTGAATTTGTGTTAGAAATAAGGAAAGAACAGTGGGTTTTCTGTTGAAATTCTGGGTTGGAGGTGGAAGATGATGAAAATTCAATTTGGTCCTTCAATTTGTGGAAATTACAGTTTAGTCCCCAAACTTTGGAAAATATACAGATTGGTCCCTAGAGCCTATTCCGAGATTCTGAACAGAATAAAAGATGAATTATGGGCAGAATTCCTGTATAGTTATGAAATTTTAACACTTTCAATTTAGTCCTTCAATTTGACAAAAATTACAATTTGACCCTAAAAATTTGGTAAAATTCCAGAATGGTCCCTGGAGTATAATGAGATATTATGGAGAGAAATGAGGATTAATTATGTTCAAAATTCAGTATAGTAATGGATTTATGATATTTTAATTAGTTTGGTCCTTCAATTTGACAAAAGTTACAATTTGACCCTTATAAATATGATAAAATACAGATTAGTCCCTAGCTGTAATATTAGCTTGTGCAGTTTGGTTTGATGAATAATTGAGGGTTATTTAGTGAATTATTACCAATTTTATTATTTTTTTTTATTATTGGATTAGATTTCGGAAAAACCGTTAAATGTTGGGTTTTTAGGAAAAATAACTAGTTAGTTCAAAAACATATAGGGTTATGGAATACACCCTTAGATAAGTGTATTAAATAGGTTATATATTCTTTTGAGTCATTCTTGAATATGTCTCTTCTATATTCAGATAATCCTGATATTCTACCGGCGGGACGTCAATGGGATTTTCTTCGGTGTTTGCTTTTGACTTCTGTTTGCTTTCGAGTCAGGTGAGTGGATAATTTTCCATATGCATGAGAAATATTATAAATATTTGATTTGTTAATATGAATTGGATCATGCTTCTTGATAATATATATGTT
>Ga0325403_1002533_pt1 | contig 16245 bp, 14 predicted proteins | sample PopdelMetagenome_19_FD_205665 | JGI IMG/M metagenome (GOLD analysis project Ga0325403, IMG submission 205665) | Populus deltoides microbial communities from Bellville, Georgia, United States - Xylem-PdKOR-R4 | ecosystem: Host-associated > Plants > Phyllosphere > Stem > Wood/Secondary xylem...
CGAATCACAGACCGAACCAAAATCAGGTCCACCATTGATTAAAAACACATGTCTAAAACAAAATCCCACTAAAAAAATGAAAAGACAGAGGAGAGTGGAGCCCATCAGTCCACGTGATGACACGTATAAGAGCAGGTGGTCAGCACCTGCCATCCATGTGTCAGCCCCAAGTAATGACATGGCAGAATTTGGAAGCTCCATTGGCTATAGTAAAACCAACTATTTGATTTTAGGAAAATACCGTTACAATTCCCTCCACACATTTACTCTTTGCCTTATCCCTTGCTGCTTCTCTCCCTCCAAAATATCACCCAAAAAAAACAAAGATACGCCTATGAACCAAAATCACCAAATCAACGAAACAAACACTCACCTGAAACCACATTGCAGAGTCCTCATAATACTGTTATGGCTGGCAAATTAGCATTTACGTTGACATCTCCTCGAGTCCTCATTGCTCCGATTCAAAAACCATTCATCTCCTCATCTTCTTCATTACCATCTCCTTCCTGCTCTAGCAGTACCAGGGTTCATTTCAATGTCAAACAGTTTTCTTTGCGGCGAAGAATGCTTTTACCACCTACCAAGTCCACTGCTGACCAACAAGCTGGTTTGTGTCACCAGCTCTTTTAACCATGCATGTTTCTTTTTAATTTTGTTAATTATATCTGTTGATCACAATGATTTGCTTGCTTCTTCTGTCAGAGATTAATTAATTCCCCATGTTTTTGAATAGTTAAGCCTAGCTTGTATTAGTATAGACCAATATTCTATTTCTATTTAAGCGCCATATTTTCATTGCTTGATTGTTACCTGGAGTGGAGTGCATCATGAAAGATAAAAATTGGGTTCAATTCTTGAAATCCAAGGTCATATAAATCACAAATTTCTGCTGATTTGGTCTTCTTTTGGTAAATGAAATCCAATCCAGTCATCAAAAAATGGAAAAAAGAAAAGCATCTGCTAACTCCAACATTCCTTTTCAGATCAAGCCCAAGAAGATGAGATGGTTGATGGTAAAATCTTGCAATACTGTAGCATAGACAAGAGAGGAAAAAAGTCAATCGGTGAAATGGAGCAAGAGTTTCTACAAGCACTACAAGTGAGTTCCAACAATTAATCAGACTTTTCATTTCATTACTCTATCCAATGCATAACACTGTATAAAAGAAGAGGTATGATGAAGTACTCTTTTTTTTTTTTTTTTTACATTTTATAGGCATTCTATTATGAGGGAAAAGCTATAATGTCTAATGAGGAATTTGATAATCTCAAGGAAGAACTAATGTGGGAAGGAAGCAGCGTGGTTATGCTGAGTATGAGCTGTTCTTCACAATGAAGTTTCCCTAGGCTATTTGTTTATCCTTTCAATTGGAGAATTTGTCACATTGATGGTTTTTGCTGTATTTCTATGATGTATCTCAGGTTCTGATGAACAGAAGTTTCTTGAGGCCTCAATGGCTTATGTATCAGGGAATCCAATCATGAGTGATAAAGAGTATGATGAGCTGAAAATGAAATTAAAGGTCAGTGCTTGGTTATTTTCACGTCTGTGCATAATTTTCAACTTGCAAGAACATACCCATGCTTTCTTGATATAATTCATATCAGATCAATTTACTACATTTTTCCTATTGCAAAAATGTTTGTAGTATCAGTTGATCATATATATTATTGCTGCTAGCTCCAATTGTTTCATGCCGCCTAATTATTCTTAATACCATGTATCATTTACCTTAATTATCCTACAGTCTGAAGGCAGCGAAATAGTTGTCGAGGGTCCAAGATGCAGTCTTCGTAGTAGAAAGGTGTGCTGTCTACAATTATCTCCCTGTACTTCTAGTGCTTCTAGTTTTGGGCAATGACCGTGCATTGCTTTGAGTTCTGCTCAAGTAATCTTTGGATATGGTCGCAAAGACATGCAGGATTCAACCTAACAGAAGCTGCTTACTTTCTTCCCACAGGTTTACAGTGACCTGTATGTTGACTATCTGAAGATGTTCCTGCTGAACGTACCAGCAACCGTTACTGCACTAGGCTTGTAAGGGAGACTCTTCAGTGCCACAAATCATTTTCCTGACTTGTCCTTCTATTTGTTTATTTTCTGTAAATGAAGGAGGAGGCTCCTTCCAAATCATGGTTAAAGATTTTACTTGATGATTTTGATCAACTTTACCAGGAACTGGGTGGGTGGAGGGGTCTGATTTTCTTTTGGGTTGTCTTGACAGGTTTTTCTTCTTGGATGATCTCACTGGTTTTGAAATCACTTATCTTTTGGAGGTAAACAGTCACTTCCTCTCAAGACTTTATAATTAAAGCACAGATATATACACATTCATGATATCATTCAAACCAATGGTGAGGCCAGGCTGATTTCAAATCTTCCTTTTTATATTAGAGAGATATTTAATCCTTATAATAAAAGGGAAAAAATCAATCATTACTTGGAGCTTTAATTTATATTCTGTATTTATATGTTTTGTAAATTGTTGCGTTGCAGCTCCCAGAGCCATTCAGTTTCCTTTTCACCTGGTTTGCTGCTGTGCCCCTCATTGTTTGGTTAGCTCTGACACTAACAAATGCTATAGTGAAGGACTTTTTGATCTTGAAGGTATAATTTGAGCTCGTGACTCTTTTCCAAAACTCTAATGGGAAGCCACATAATGTCATCACGCTGCACATTGCAAAATTACTGATGGATAATGTCATTTTTATAGGGCCCCTGCCCCAACTGTGGCACGGAGAACGGCTCCTTCTTTGGAACCATATTGTCTATTTCAAGTGGTGGAACCACCAACACCCTTAAATGCTCAAAGTAAGTTTAATGCCATTTGCAGACCACATTGCTCAATGGAACTTTTGTTTTTGATTAATGACATTGCTGCAATACTCTGCTTCAGTTGCTCAACCGAGTTAGTGTACAATTCAAAAACACGGTTGATTACACTGCCGGAAGGAAGCGAAGCTTGATACAGGTGAACACCTTATCTATCCTACAGTCTGCTTAAACTCTGAAGTGTTACATGCTTGGTAATTAATATAAATAATCAGTGCTCGAAATCTGATTTCATTCTTCATCGTTAAAGGGATAATATCCTGTGGATAGTCATAATAGTCATGGCTACTGAATGAAGCAGAAGTCCATTAAAGGGATATACAGTACAAGTGTTGCTAACTCGTAAGTTTGGAAGCAAAGAGTACGCCTTCTGCAGAAACTTGGCAGAGATTTGTGGCGGAGAGAATTTTCAGATATTGTGTACCCTGGATTGTATCTTGATCACCGTGTTAATATAGTATGTACATGTTTATACATCTACCTATCCCAGGGTCGTTAATTAGGAGCTGAGAGCAGTGTGTTGCCATGAAGTTCTATAATCCGCTGTATTTAGTTAGAATGATGAATCGTTACCTTGCTGTTATCATTGGCAAAAGTAACACCACAGTTGCTGATTGGTTGGGTTTCCTGGGGCAGCTAACACGAAATATAACCATGATTTTGTTCACTATCAGGACAGATACGCTCACTCATCTCTTGTATTGCTAGAAGATGTTCCCATTCTTCATCGAGATTCTACTGCCCGCAACATTACTCGAATACTTTATTATTCTCGGAGCTCGTAAAATTTCAATCTATTTCAAGTCAAATGACAACCTCCTAGAAATTCTAGTTATGGAGTTACAATTAAAATCAAGGAGTTCTGATACACACATAAATATAGTATACCACCTAATTACTTTATACAATTAAAATGTCCATTGCAAATCCACAATGTTATATGTATGCTATGGTGTTCAAAAATTCAAAGAAATAATTATAACAATCAAGTCCTAATCAACTAAATATGTAAGGATGAAATTAAAAAAACAAAAAATTATCAGACTCAATCTACTAAATCTTCAACCCGAGTCATAAGATCATGATAATTCCATAGAAAAAAAAAATACTAAACCCATTTTCCAACCAACCCAATATCAAATGATGAAATAAAAAAATCAATTAAAAAAGAATTAAAAACAACTCAAGTCAACCTGGATTAACCTATTAAACCTACAACCTAGGTCATTAAACCAATATAACTTTATAAAAAGAAAAAAAAATATTAAGCTTCATTTCTAATAAATCTAATGTTGAAGGTTGAAATTGAAAAAAAAAAACTAAATTCAAGATATCAAAATAAATTCATATAAAATAAATTGAAAAATATTACAAAACCTAATTATCAAATAACCTAATATTGAGGTTGAAATTGAAAAAAAAAACTAAATGAAAAAGAAGATTAAGTTTTTAGAGGGTAAAATTGAAAAAAAATATTCAATTAAAAAATGATAAAAAATGCAGAATTAACCTATTTCAACCTGCCAAACTAGCAACCCGGGTCATGAGATCGAGATAACTCAATACAATGCAAATCATAATAACTTATAAAATTTAATTTTCAACCAACTCAATATTGAAATATGAAATAAAAAAAGAATCAATCAGAAAAAACAACCTAAAAAAATGACCCAAGAATGAGTTGAGTTAATTTGGATTAGCATGTTAAACCCGCGATTTAAGTCATGAGATAATTCATAAAAAAACAAATAAAGAAAAATTATGAAACCCAACCTTTAACTAATATGTTGTTAAAGGCTAAAATCAAAAGGAAAAAAAAACTAAATTTATGAGACCAACATATAACCCAACATAAAAAAAATTAAAACATAATTCCCAAAAAAATTTAATATTGAAGAAAAAAATTAAAAAAAAACTAAAAAAAATTAAATTATTGAAGGGTGTAATTAAAAAAATAAAGAAGAAAACACTAGTATTGTGAATGTAACTACAATAATTTAGCTATATTATTTAATTTTTTATTAATAATAATTATAATAATAATAGTCACCATCATAAATACCATTAAGGAAAAAAATAAAGGAAGAAATTAAAAGATAAAGAAATTCCATTCAATGTACGGCTCAACAGATAGCACCCCAGCAACTAGGAGATTAAAACCTGCCTGCACGTCAACAACTAAATAGAACTGAAATGAACATTTCTTTTCTCCATATTAAACCAATAATTTTGACTTGAGAGCCACCATCTTCGTGCAGTCACGAAGCCAATTTTTTGGATAATGGGACATTATATAAGGATGTCAAGTACAAGAACATGGAGGAGCATCAGCGTACTTTCTCACAAAGGCCTTCGAGGAGAGGTTAGCAATAGTCAACAGAAAAGCCATGGCTTCCTTTTTTCATTCATGGAGCTTTAGCCTCTTCTTGATAGTGTTGACTTCAGCAATGTTCATCGGCAAATCAATGGCCGTAGTTTATGGTAAAGCACGCGTACCAACAGTGTTCCGGCCGAGCCAATGGTCGCTTGCCCACGCCACCTTTTATGGCGATGAGACCGCTCGCGAGACCATGGGTATGCTACCCTTCTTTTGCTTTCCAATTAATTTCAAGTGCTGCTATAACAAAATGTTCCCTTTTATGTGTTTAATTAGGCACAACATAATTCAATTTACCGTGTACTTACATATAATTAATTAAATAATTATTTGCCTTCTTTTCCTGGGGTTAATTTATTCAGGAGGGGCTTGCGGGTATGGAAATTTGTTCCAAACTGGATACGGAACCAATACAGCTGCATTGAGCACAACATTATTCAACAACGGATATGCCTGTGGGACTTGTTACCAAATAAAATGTACGAAAGCTCCTGCATGCTATGGGGTAATTACAACGGTGACTGCTACGAACATCTGCCCTCCGAATTGGTCCAAGGATTCTAACAATGGTGGATGGTGCAACCCTCCTCGAGTTCACTTTGACATGTCCAAGCCTGCATTCATGAAAATTGCTCAATGGAAGGCTGGCATCGTCCCCGTCATGTACCGAAGGTATGCCATCTTTCTTAGCTTTTCAATGCTTTTTAGAAGTCAACTACATGTGGGCCAAACGCCACAAACGTTTTCGAACAAGCTTGATGGTGCCGAACACTTCCTATATATATATATATATATATATAAAGCATTATAAGAGTAGTCTTGGATGCATTTTTCTCATGAATTCTTCACTTCCATCGTGAATTCTCTTTAATTGGAATAGGAAAGTGAATTTGGTTTATGCAAGCTAGCCTGAGGACCTGGAATACACCCCCTCCCCCCAAAAAAAAAGAAAAAAAAAGGAAAAAATAAATTAACAATTTATCAACCTTGGCTCAGAATAAATCATCCTCTAATTAACCTTATCGTGTATTTGTTGTAGAGTACCATGTGCAAGAACTGGCGGGCTTCGATTCAAGTTCCAAGGAAATGGGTACTGGTTGCTGGTGTATGTGATGAATGTAGGAGGAGGTGGTGACATTGCCAGGATGTGGGTGAAGGGAAGCAAAACAGGATGGATAAGCATGAGTCATAACTGGGGAGCTTCATACCAGGCATTTGCTAGCCTTGGAGGCCAAGCTCTATCTTTCAAGATCACTTCTTACACAACCAAGCAGACTGTTATTGCATTGAATGTTGCTCCTCCAAACTGGGGTGTAGGGATGACTTATAAATCAACTGTGAACTTCAGTTAGTACTGATGTCAAGCTCAATACTCCACTTATCCTTCTTTTTTTCTAAAAGCCTCTTCGAGGCCCTGTTTTCCAATTTTTTTTTTAAAGAATTTCCTGCGTTGTATGTGAACCAAGAATGGAATTTCACTTGCTGTAATGAGAGATCTAGTGGAAGATGTCCAGATTATTTGATCCTTCTTCCTTCCTTGCCTTTTATTCTTGTTGTGCTTCTTTTATTCAAACTTCAATTAAATCAAAATTCAAATCTAAAACTTAATAATTGTTTGGTATTAACCTTAATATTTGAATCTTTAAAATTAAAAAGATAAAGCAAATCTTTTTAACCATCAAATCAACCTCTTAAAATTTAATTTTAGTTGCTAATAGCAAAAAATATCAAAGCCTAATAACGCCAATTATGTCACTTTGTGTCGAAAGGCACCAATACAACAAGAAAATAACTTCCAAAGATTTGCAAGAAACAAATTGTTCCTGCTGTAGATGTGCAAAATCAGATTTGGTTTTTTTTTTTTTTTTTTTAATTTTCATTCATTGACGTCCACCATCTGGCTTTTTGACCCAACAGAAGGAGAAAAGAATTGGATCGCCATGACAAGCGAAGCTAACATGAGACCCCACAAAGTTGTTGAAGTGGGAGACATGCCATCAACACAATTAGAGTATTGAGCCTTGAAGAGGGACTACACCTTCATCTCTTTCCCCGAGCACGCCTTTCCCCTTTTCAATTCCTTTAGGCACCAAGTGTCATCATCAGTCCACGCTCCAAATCATTTCTCCCAGGCCTTCTCCTACCTGATCCTTAACCCACTTTACCCCTTCCAAATTCTACCTTCAAGGGCAGACAAAGAAAATCTTTTCTTGTTGTAAGAAATATTACAATATTAAACAACAATTACCACATACAGTGTTCCAGATGCAATAATTTACTGGACTGTTCAATTACATTTGGAATTGAGTACGTGATAAATCAAATTTTCGGCAAATTCAGAAAGGATTTTGCTTCCAATTTGAACATTCCCATCTATCCTAGTATCCTGTAACGTAACAAGTAGAAGAAATCTTCAGACATGGCATGATAGCAATCACATTTCACGCTAACAGTGACATTTTCTATTACCAGGCATACTGATTGTATGCTATGGGAATTGCCGCCTTGGCATGACCACTGGCAATCCTTTGTTAAGGCCACCTAACGTGTATTCTCTCCAAGTCTCTCTACTATAAAGAAAGCCCAAAAAAACAACTCCCTTCTTTTCCTTTTCACTTTCTTGTTCTTTAATATTCCAAGAGTTCCTTTCATCATAAATTTTCCTAAAAGTTCAAGCTTTCCTCTTTGCAACTTCACTTCTGTTACATCCACAGGTAAAGAAAGTAGCTGATCTAGAAATTGAGCTTTTTTTTCTTTTGATGTACACGTAACAGCAAGGAAAATTACAAGAAAAAAACCGTACTGCATCTTCCTAGCTCATAATCCTGGGATGGGTTCTCTCTTCTCCCTCACTTTGATAATTCTTCTTTCACTGGCTTTAGTGAGAACTGAAGCCCAAGGGATCAAATCAGCTCGACTTCTTGACCTTCTCATTAGAGACTACACACTTAAGTCAAGTGGCGTACACTTCAAGACAGGTATGGTGCACACTGTAGATTTACCAGCAAACTTCTCCGGCATCAAAGTCGATACGGTGAGGTTTCGATGCGGCAGTCTACGAAGATATGGTGCTCAAGTTAAGGAATTTCATCTGGGTATTGGTGTAACTGTGCAGCCATGTGTTGAGAGACTCTTGGTAATTAGACAAAACTTGGATCTTAACTGGTCCTCTATATATTATGCTAACTATGATTTATCAGGGTATCAAATTGTGTCACCCATTTTAGGCCTTTTAGCTTACAATTTCGGCAGTGATGTGAATGTTAGCAACTCTTTTGAGATCGGAATTCATGCTGGAGGAAAACCAATTACAATCGACTTCATCAATGTATCAACTACGGCCAACGTATCAGGAATTAGGCCATTGTGTGCTAGTTTTGAAAATGATGGTAAGGTGACATTAAGAAACCCTACATCGCCATTTGTTTGTGTGGCTACAAGGCATGGGCATTATGGTTTGGTGATCAAGTCACCACCAGCACCACCACCATCAATGCAGATGATGAAAAAGAAGATCAGCCTGTGGAAAGTAGTGGTTGGGAGCTCAGTTGGGACTGCAATTGGTGTGATTTTATTGGGGTTGCTTTTGGTAGCAATGTTTGTTAAGGTAAAGAAGAAAGCAAGAATGGAAGAGATGGAGAGAAGGGCTTATGAAGAGGAAGCTCTCCAAGTATCAATGGTTGGTCATGTCAGGGCTCCTACAGCAACTGTTACTCGGACAGTGCCTATAATTGAGCATGAGTATATACCTTATCCTTCTTAAATTGTTCATTTTCTTTATGATCATTATTCTTTTTTGTAATATTAGATGAAAGGACAAGGAATTTGTATTAAGAAGAAGGGTAGATCAGCCAAATTCTTTTAAGTTCTTTGTATTGGTACAGAGACAACTCTGTCTCTTGAGTTCTGTTTCATATTTTTTTTTACCTTCCCTTTACTTGCTTCTCTTCTGTAATTTGTTGTGATGATTTCTGTTCTTAGACTATAAACACTAGATGATTCATATTAGGTAATTAGGACAATAATCTTGGTTTATGACAGAATTTCTAGATCAAAATAAGAACTAATTCAAAATTTGAATCTTAAAATAATATGAAGGTGCGTTCATCATATATGCAGAATTCATCTCTCATTTCTTTTTCCTGTTAGTTCTCTTATTAATTTCTCACATTCTAATTAAGCATTCAGCAATGAAACCTACTGTTCTCTTTCCTTTTCCCCCCTCCTTTTTGGTCGGGGATAGCCAAGAAGGAATATAAGATGGTGAAAAAACAATGCTCCAAAGTAGTAAAGCTGCTAGAGTTCGAGTGCATAGAATGCTGTAATAGGCGTTTGAGAGGAAAAGAAGCTACACGTCCTATGATGCTGTTTTAAGACGATGCCTCCTAATGTCATGGCAGCCTAGGCATGTACCTTTTAGAATGACCATCAAGAAATGATTTTTGGAATACTTTGTGATATGAGGCAAAGTCAAACCTAATACTTGAACACGTACGGTGGATTATGGAGGAGGGCTTAAGCTTCATTCATGTTCTCTGTCTCACTTGTAAATTTGGTTAAGAGATTGCAACACCAACAAAACCAAAAAAATAAAATAAAAAATGTAAAGAGACTCGCATATAGTCTAGATCACTGACAATATACAAGCTAGGCATGGATTCTACCTCTAAAGGTGTGAGGAAGCTTTGCTTTGAAGTGGTTTTATTTTGATTACCCTTGTGAGTTAAGCTTAGGCGTGTCTAGAAAATTGCTAGGCCAGCGAGATTAAAAGGTGCAAATTAACTATGATGAAAACATCAGCAAACCTTTGTACGAAAACAACGCTCAAAAGGAAAAAAACCCAGTGGCGTCTAATTTAAACAAAGAAATAAAATAGCTGGTTTAAACAAAGAAATGAAAGAGTTCATAAGTAGTGTTGTATTGACGATCCATGTATATAGCAATTAGATGGAGTTTGAGTTCAAGATATATAGTAGACTTTGTTACAAGTTCGAAATACAAAATTGCAACAAAGACTTACAATGATCAAGATATTCTAGAGTGATCTTAGGAGTGTTTGTTATTGACTAATCTTCATGATCTGCATTGACTGAGAACTGCTTGGGGAATGAACCATAAGCTTGCCATGTAGCTAGAAGAACTAAGAGGATGGAAGGTTCTTAGTAAAAATGTCGGCACGCTGATCATGGATAGAAATGTAATGAGCTTGAATGTCCTTGGTAAAAGTTCTTCTCTCGAATGAAGTGACTATCCACTTCAATATGCTTTATCATTGCATGAAAAACTTGATTGCAATGCAAGGACAGTGCTCAATGTTATCAACCCATAGACAAGGAGTTGCTCTGAGAGTGATATAAGGTTCTTTAAGAAGCATGCGAATCAAATAAAATCCTGCAACCATGAGTTTCATTGCTCAGTATTATGTCAGTGCTGGAGTGTGCAACAGCAACAGCAACTTGCTTCTTGCTTGTCTAAGAAACAAGACAGGGGCCGAGATACACGCCATATCCAATGGCCGACTCGCGGTCATTTGGGTTGTCTGCCTAGTTAGAATCACTCTACCTATTCAACTGCAGAGAGCCTTTGGTGTAGTGTAAGCCATAATCAAGAGTGCCCTTTGAATATTGAAGAACATGCTTTGCCGCAGCAAGATGGTCAGTAGCGGGTGAGAGAAGAGATTGACACTGTATGCAATGCCTGATCGAGTTAAAGTGCAATAGTGAGCTGAGTTGTCAAGGAGATCACCATTAAATTTTTACGTTTTGTTGCCTGCAGCTCAAGGTGTAGAAGTTGGCTTTGCACCTGCCATATAGAATAGGTCTCTCTGATATATTAATTCTTCCCGGTGAAGACGAAGGCCATGACTATTGCATGAAGCCTAGACACCCAAGAAGTATAACTTCTAATTCCTTCCCAAGTTCGTGAATTAATCCAGTGATGGCATTCACATTATTACTTGTAACAACAATATCATCCACGTAGAAAAGCACAAACATGTAATACAAATAAAATGTCAAGTATTTAAATATATATAATTTTAAATTTTAAAATATTTTAAAATAATAAAAAAATAAAACTAAACATAAACAAAATACCAAAATATTAAAAGAAATAAAAGATTTTAATACAAAAAAACATAAGTCAAACACCATCTATTAAGCTCATCCTCTCTATTAAAATAAATCTCTTCATCCTTTAAAGTTAAAGTAGATAAATGTGAGGCAATAATCTTTTGATTTTTCCTTTTAAATTCTTCCAATTGAGTCCACAACCAAATTTAAATAAGCCCTCTGATTTCTCTTTTTATTCATAGTTGTCTATGGATATGCAAAACTTCTCAATTAGAACCAAAATTAGTCATAAAATGGGAATCTATCCCATTAGGCCCTTGATCGAAGTAGTAGGACTTCCCATATTTTGCTAATTTGACATTTTTAGTCATTGGTCTTAAATTCCCTCGATTGCACCCTGTTTTTCTTTAAAAATGGTGCCTTTGCTTAATTGAAATCTGAACAATTTGTATTCACTAGCAAGTAAATGTATTATATGAACTTTCTTTCTCTTTTTTTTTTTTTTGTGTTTGGGTCAGTTTGCGCGCACCTTAATTAATCCCACAGGTCTTGAAGTTAACGACCATGTAAATCTTTAGTAGTCCTGAGATTTATGAGACTTGAACTAGTGACCTCTAGAAAACAAATCTAGAACCTGACCAGTGAGCTACACCCTTTAGGGTTGGAATATATATATATTTCTTAAAAGAATTTGGTGTCAGAATAAATTATGATACATACTATTTACTTGAAATCCAGGCTAATAAAAAATTTGGACTGAGAAGCCTATAGTTTGACTGACAATCTAATAAGATAAAAAAATTATTATTAGACATATATCTATTTTATTTTTATATTAAACTGTCCAAGATTTTCTTTTTTAATGTTTGTAATGATTTTTTTATTTTTATTAATTAAATAACATAAAAAAACAAAAAATATTTTATTTTGTAGAGGTTATATATATTAATAAGAAAAGTAGAGGTTACTAGCAAATTATTTGGTTTCAATTAAATTTAAATTATTACTCTTCTTATATATAAAAAATATTATCATATAAATAAATACATTTTAAATTTTATTAAACATGTAGATTATGAATTTATAATCATAAATTTTCTATAATAATTATGTATTTTTTTGCGAAAAAAAAAATCCAACAGGTAGTTAGTTGTCTTCTAATTCGGACTCCACTTTTTGTCCCATCACTGTCTCACCATCCAACTCATATTCTTTCTTTAGACCGTTTTGATTGGGCCTTTGCTAATGTGATGTTCAGTGTCTGTGGCCCAGCTAATTCCTCCCAATTAATAAGAGAGCTGAAGGAAAGAAATAATCTCCTGTCCAAGTTTCCAAAATAAATCGTCATTATCCTTCCCCGACACCAACACGGATCCATATTCAAAATTCAAAAACGAAAAATACATGAATCCAACGGTCCTATTTCTCTCACTCCAAAACCTCTGTATAACTTACAACACCTAAACAAACACTCATTCGCGTCAAAAAAGGAACAACCATCTGTTACTCTCTTTCTATTATTTCCCGGGAAAATTAACTTCCTTCAACACGTCATCATCATCTTCTCCAATTCCTCTCTATAAATCCTAGGGTTTCTTCTCAATGGCTGATCCCATGATTTCACAATCAACCCAATCAACGCTCAAAATTGCAGCCTCCACGACGCCACGTCATCAGCATCATCTACATCTTGAAAACCCAACTCCATCACCGTCATCATCAAAGCATGTCAATCGTCTCATTAATTCTAATCATTATATTTCCCCTTCGAGACCAATTTACTCCGATAGGTTTATTCCCTGCAGATCCAGCTCAAATTTCGCTCTTTTCAACATCTCTTTGCCGCAGCCGTCGGCGACGGCGGGGATCTCGCCGGGATGTGGAGGGAAGGAGGATAATCCTAGTGCTTATGCGGCGTTGCTTCGGAATGCGCTTTTTGGCCCCCAGACTCCGGATAAGAAAGACTGGGGGGCAGGGGCGGCTGGACAGAATATTTTCCGGTACAAGATGGAGACTAGGCAGTCACTGCACTCGCTTTCCCCTTTCGGTTTTGATGATATGAGTGATCTTGGTGTTAGTAATGTTGCTATTAAGACTCCTAGGAAGGTTTCTAGATCACCTTATAAGGTCGGTGTTTTAGTAAATTGGTGTCATATTTTGACTTTCTTGAGATTTGATGAAATATGGATTTTTATTGGGATTGTTTTATTAATCGATCCTGTTTTTTGTTTTTATGTGTTTTTTGTAGGTATTGGACGCCCCTGCATTGCAAGATGATTTTTATTTGAATCTTGTGGACTGGTCGTCACATAATGTGTTGGCAGTGGGGTTAGGGAATTGTGTGTATTTATGGAATGCTTGTAGTAGCAAGGTGAGTGTTGTGGGTTTTAAAGTGTGTGTGTGTGTGTTTTTTTTTTTCAGGTTTTGGCTGAAGGGTTGTTATTTTTTTTACTTTAATGTTGGTCGTGGTGTAATGTAGGTGACAAAGTTGTGTGATTTGGGGAATGATGATGGTGTATGTTCAGTAGGATGGGCTCATCGTGGTACGCATCTTGCTATTGGAACTAGCAATGGAAAAGTTCAGGTTAGTTTCGGTTTGCATTTGTTTTGAACTTCTGATATATGCGTTTGCTGTGTTGATTGCAGTATGGTTTATGTATAGGGAAACACTTCAGGATCATAAAACCGAATGAAAACAATGCCAACTTTATAGAGAGAAATAAAAATATTGAACTTGATATTTCAAAAGAATGCAGTGTTCAAGGATTATTGTGTTAGCAAGATTAAGCGAGAGGTAAATAAATAGTCGTAGATATGGGTGTTGATCATGTTAGTGATAAAGTTTAGAGTTCTGGTTTTATTTAACTGTGCTTGTTATTCTTCACTCTTGGAGGAATGCCTTATATAGGCAAACACATATATATATATGGCAGTTTACAGGTTTCCTCTTTTACAAGGAATATATTTCATGTTCTGAAAGGAATACATTAATGTGTATACTTTCAAAACTCTTATGGAATATCTGCTAGAACTCTTATTCTCTAATTCGGCTAATTACATGTTAACACTTCCCCTCAAGTTGGTGCGAAGATATCTTCTAAGCCTAACTTGTCTAGAACCTTATAAAGAGCTACCGCAAGAACTGTATGGGTTAGAATATCTGCTAGCTGCTCACTTGATCGAACGAAAGGGATGTCCACTAACTTCAAAAGTAACATTTCCTTGATGAAGTGTCGATCTACCTCAATGTGTTTAGTTCGATCATGCTGGACCGGATTATTAGCTATCTCTCGTGTTGCCTAATTGTCGCAGTATAGTAACATAGGTTCCTTTGGTTCAAAACCTACTTCAGTGAGTAGTCCTAAGCCATAACAGTTCACATATTCCATGTACCATCCCTCTATATTCTGCTTATGCCGAGGATCTTGCTGTCACGTTTTGTTTTTTACTTCGCCATGTGACAAGGTTTCCTGCAACAAATGTAAAATAGCCAGAGGTGGACCTCCTGTCAGTGAGATTTCCTGCCCAATCTGCATCAGTAAATCCCTTCACTTCCATATGTCCATATCTCTTAAATGTCAGTCCTTTTCCTGGGGCCCCTTTTAGGTAACTCAGAATCCTCATTACGGCTGTCATATGGTCTTCACTTGGAGCATGCATAAACTGACTTACCACACTAACAGCATAGGCAATGTCGGGGTGTGTGTGAGACAAATAAATTAATCTACCTACAAATCGCTGGTATCTTTCCTTGTTTGTTGGTACCTGATCTGGGTAAATGGCCAACTGATGATTCTGAACAATACGAGACTCTACTGGTTTGCATTCTAGCATACTAGTTTCAGATAATTGATCCAGTATATACTTTCGTTGTGATAGGTATATACCATTTTTGGTCCTTGCAACTTCAATCCCCAAAAAATATTTCAGTCCTCCTAAATCTTTCATTTCGAATTCAGTGGACACATTCTTGTAGCCTTTTTATTTTGTTTACGTCATCACCAGTTACAATCATATCATCCACATAAATAATGAGTAGTGTAACTCTCTCATTCTTGCGTTTGATGAATAAAGTGTGATCAGAGTTACCTTGGTGATAACCAATTCGTTTCATAGCTTTTGTGAACCTTCCAAACCATGCTCTTGGCGATTGTTTCAAGCCATACAATGCTTTTCGTAATCTTCACACTTTTCCGCTAGATTATGGACAGTTAAACCCAGGTGGAAGCTGCATATATACTTCTTCTTCCAAATCCCCATGGAGGAATGCGTTCTTCACATTAAATTGCTTCAAGGGCCAACCGAAATTTGCTGCTAAAGATAACAAGACTCTGATGGTGTTCATCTTTGCAACTGGGGCAAAAGTTTCCTGATTGTCGATGCCGAATGATTGCGTGTATCCCTTTGCTACTAGCCTTGCTTTATACCGATCAATTGTCCCATCTGCTCTGTGTTTGAGGTTGAATATCCATTTGCAACCTACTGGTTTTATTCCTGAAGGAAGTGATACAATGCTCCATGTACCGTTTCTTTGTAGTGCATCCATTTCAGCCTCCATTACTTCTGCCCATTTCAGGTTCTTTAAAGCTTCCTCAACATTTGTAGGTATTTTTATATTCATCTCATTCACAAAGGCTTGATATTGTGGTGACAGTCTATATGTAGAGACATTGTGTGATGGCATATCTTGCTTTGCCATTTGGAGAGTACCTGTCAGGTGGCTTCCCACGGTTCTGTCTAGGAGGCAGAGAATAATTTGGAGCAAATAATGACATGGAAGAGGAAGGGCTTGTAGTGTTACTTACCTCATGAATATCCGGCCGATCTTGGACGTGGATTTGTGAAGAGGAAGGAGCTGCTTCAATATGTCTATCTTGCTGTTCTTGTGTGTTTTTGTCCCTTGCACTCCTAATTGTCTGTGAACTGGACTCCCCTGACTCCATTCCTTCCCCTGAACCAGA
>Ga0325403_1002534_pt1 | contig 16242 bp, 18 predicted proteins | sample PopdelMetagenome_19_FD_205665 | JGI IMG/M metagenome (GOLD analysis project Ga0325403, IMG submission 205665) | Populus deltoides microbial communities from Bellville, Georgia, United States - Xylem-PdKOR-R4 | ecosystem: Host-associated > Plants > Phyllosphere > Stem > Wood/Secondary xylem...
AAAAAATACTTTTAGTTATAATTTTTTGAAAAAAATACATGCTCTGGGATAAATTTTTATACGTAAAACTCACCCTAAACTGTGGGCAAGACAATTTTTTATTAAGCATGAAACGATGTTTTTTGGCATGTTGTGGAAAGGAGTACTACAAAATATATTATTTTCATTTTTAAACCCTTGTTTTGTTAGAGAATGGTTTTTAATTATTTTTTTATTTTAAATTAATATATTTTTAAATTATTTAAATTATTATATCAAAAATAGTTTTTAAAAAATAAAAATAATATTATTTTAAATAAAAAATATTTTAAAAAATAAATAGTCTCCCGTGCAACCTCCGTCTTCCCATTAGCTGAAACTTTAAGCAATTAACGCAACTCAAGGATAGAAATGTAAATTACATATTTTGAGGGACCAGCCTAATAACTATTTTGAAATGACATAAATTAACTATAATGTACACCCCTACAAACCCCCCCTCTCTCTCTCCCTGTGAAAGTACTACGTCGTAAAATAATGTTTTTTTAGCAGACAGGGTGACTGACACATTTGCTTCTAAAAATTTACCAGTAGCATAGAGAGAGAAACAGTTCTGGTGAGAGAGAGAGTTTGATTTTTGAATGTGACCGTGATTACTATATATTTATCATGTTCTCTCGTGTCTGCTAGTGTGTTCATTCAAACTTGACCTGCTTAGTTTCTTGGTTTTTTCTTTTTTATTTGTTTTTTACACTGATTTCGACCGTTTGATGTCGGTTTCTCTATATTCAAACAAAAGCGAATTCTGGGCATTTCTCATTTCTGGTAAGTGTTGTTGGGTTTCTTTTGTTTTTTAATAAAAACTTGTTTTCATTGCTCATTCTGGAGGCACTACTTAATTCTAGCTTGCACAAAGTTTGAGTCTTGAAGGCAGATATCGTGCTTGCTTTGAGTTCTTGTTTCAACTGAGAGAGAAAAGGGGAGAAAAGTTTGAAGATCAAGCTACACGGTGGGTTGTTGCTTTCTGGAGAGAAATGACAAGTTCTGATTCCTGAGGCTTAAAGGTTGGTTCTAGGAGTGGATTTTGTTTGCCTTTTATGATATCCTCTTCAGAAAAAAAGAAGAGATCTTTTTTTTTTGCCCCTTTACTTTTTTCTTACTGGGTTCTCTTATTTGGTTTCTAAAAATCCGTCAATTCACATATTTGATGGTTCGATTATCTTACTGTATTATATTGTTCTTGTAGAAACAGGAAGGGCTTTGAATTGAGGTCTTTGAATGTTGACGAAGGTCAAGGCAAATTGAGGTATGTACTTTTGCATTTATTGATTTGGATTTTTTTTTCTAAATAAAAAAAAATTCATAGTGCGGTTGGTCTACTGATTAATCTTGAAGAATTTAAATACACTTGATGTATATCACAACTGTAGATAGAGACTTGTACCTTCTCTTCAAAGGAAAGTCTCTTTCTTCACTCTCTCAACCAGCTAGCTAGCTCTATCTATGAGGATAAAAATGGCAATACACAGCCAAGAATCCACTTTCTCTGAAATCTTGACCATTGGATATCTATCAAGATCACCTTAACAAAGCTTAGAATATAAATCTGATACCCATGTTCTAACTTCTTCATGGTTGAAAAGTAAAGTTTCAGATTTTTTTTTTTCACTTCCCAGTATACCCTTGACAACCACCACTACTTTCTTCCACTCAATCCAGCGGTAGTTGTATAGCTTAAGGTGATACTCAAAAGGGTGTTTTGGTATTTGCATAATGTTATGTCTTAAAAGGACGGCTATATTTTTTAATCGTTAAAAAGTAGGTTCTTTCATTTTCATGATTCGATCCATAATAAATTAGAACAATTTTGTGTTTATCATTTTGTGGGATATGCATTAATTTGGTTTAGTTTTGGTTGGCGTTTAATGACCACTTAAAAAGCTACGGAAATGACTTGCTGGAGCATCTTCAAGGGTACTTTGATTTGGTTGGTCAGGTCTTGTTTTCAGTGAAACAGACTTTGTGCGATCATACAAGATTCTCAAGGCTCTTGATGTTGGCTTATTTGTTTTTTTTATTTGTGGTTTATTTTAAAAAACCAGTAGCCTTAGTTTATAATTTATGTATGATGATTGTAACTGCTCCACTGCCTTTGAATTTTCTATGCAAATATCATTTCCTTTCTCATTTCGTAACAGCCAGGTCATCCATCCTTTAAGGTTTGGTTTTCTTTTTAATTCAGTTGTTGCAGCTCTGGTAACCAATTTGATCTATACACGTTAGAAATCATGGTGGAAGATAGAGGGAAAGAAGTTTTGGTTGATATTCAATCAGTTGAAGACTGGTTATCTCATGCGCAAGACCTTGTTCCTGTGGTCCTTGACAAGGCCAGGGAGGTTAAGGGCTTTCCTGGTAGATGGAAGATGATAATTTCCAAGTTGGAGCAGATCCCATCGCGTTTATCAGACTTGTCAAGCCACCCTTGCTTCTCCAAGAACGCTCTTTGCAAGGAGCAATTGCAGGCTGTGTCGAAGACGCTCAAAGAAGCAATTGAATTGGCAGGCTTATGTATGGGTGAGAATTATGGGGGTAAGCTTAGGATGCAGAGTGATCTTGATGCGTTATCTGGTAAATTGGATTTGAATTTACGAGACTGTGGGCTTTTGATTAAGACTGGGGTGCTTGGCGAGGCTACTTTGCCTTTAGCTGTGGCTAGCTCATCAACAGAACCCGAGGCTGCTATTCACAGCAATACAAGGGAATTGCTTGCCCGGCTTCAGATTGGGCACTTGGAGGCGAAGCACAGAGCTCTTGATACACTTGTTGAGGTCATGAAAGAGGATGAGAAGGCTGTTTTAGCTGTTTTGGGGCGGAGCAACATTGCTGCTTTAGTCCAGTTGTTAACAGCAACTTCTCCTCGTATTCGAGAAAAGACAGTTACTGTAATCTGCTCACTTGCAGAATCTGGAAGCTGTGAGAATTGGCTTGTTTCAGAGGGTCTTCTGCCACCTCTCATAAGGCTTGTTGAGTCAGGTAGCACTGTGGGTAAAGAGAAGGCTACAATTTCTCTCCAGAGATTGTCAATGTCAGCAGAAACAGCCAGGGCAATTGTTGGTCATGGTGGGATTCGACCACTGATTGAGATCTGTCGAACTGGTGATTCTGTATCACAGGCTGCTGCTGCTTGCACATTGAAGAATATCTCAGCTGTCCCTGAGGTTCGGCAAAATCTAGCAGAAGAGGGAATCGTGAAGGTAATGATCAATCTCCTAGACTGCGGGATTTTACTGGGATCAAAAGAATATGCAGCAGAATGCTTGCAGAATCTCACTGCCAGCAATGACAATCTGAAAAGAGCTGTTATTTCGGAAGGCGGAATTCGAAGCCTATTGGTATATCTTGATGGTCCACTACCCCAAGAATCTGCAGTTGGGGCGTTAAGGAATTTGGTTAGCTCAGTTTCTACAGAAATGTTGATATCTTATGGTTTCCTCCCCCGTTTGGTTCACGTGCTCAAGTCTGGATCACTTGGTGCCCAGCAAGCTGCTGCATCTGCAATTTGCAGGGTTTGCACATCAGCAGAGATGAAAAAATTAGTAGGGGAAGCTGGGTGCATCCCTCTTCTTATCAAATTACTCGAGGCTAAATCAAACAGTGTTAGAGAGGTTTCTGCACAAGCAATCTCGAGTTTGGTGTCCCTTTCACAGAATCGAAGAGTAGTTAAAAGGGATGATAAAAGTGTGCCAAATCTAGTGCAATTGCTCGATCCAATCCCACAGAACACTGCAAAGAAATATGCTGTAGCTTCCCTTGCATCCCTTGCTTCGACTAAGAAATGTAAGAAGTTGATGATTTCATATGGAGCAATTGGATATCTCAAGAAGCTTACTGAGATGGACATCCCGGGCTCAAAGAAGCTACTTGAGCGACTAGAAAGAGGAAAATTAAGAAGTTTGTTCAGTAAGAAATAGAGAGAAACGAAAATCTACTTTTGTATGATAACTTCTCTTCCCCTTTTTCCTTCATCTATTCAGTGTTTCATTTTCTGTATGAAACAAACTAGTCAACGACAAGCTGGGGCACTCAAAAGTGTGGCTAATCTATGCAGTTAATGTTCTATTTATAAAAATATATAAGAATCCTCGAATGCAGCTTCTTTACCTTCTTCTAGCGTTCATATTTTGCACGTGGACAGCGCTGTTGCAATCATATTTCTGGCCCCATGTCTCTCCTTTCTGCTTCGCCATCTATCTGTGTGCTTGGATTGATCAGAGATCTTTATGCCGTACTCATTTCTAATGATGTAAAAAATAAAATTTTAAAGCAAAAAATATTTTAAAAAACTACTGGTATCACTGTTTCTTAAACATCTCTTCTAAAAACAAAAATATTTTCATCTTTGCAATGCCATGTTGTATGCAAATTGCAAGTGAATGCTGCTGGTAAGCTTCAGAATTCTTTGTTTATTTTATTTTGCGCTGCCATCCACTAACTACACTGGTGTCGAGGATGCAAAGAAAACATGTTGAATAAACCCTTGTACTTTCAGTGGTTGGGAAATGATAATGATGCCTCCTTGTGCCCAGCTATTGTGCTTAGTGAATAGAGCTGTAAATACTAGTAAGCAGTGCCATCATACCACTGATGCTTCAGATTTGCTGCGAGGAACAATTATAGCTATAAAACCAGACAACCTAGTAACTTGTTGACCTGAAGATTAGCTTGGTTTGAGTTTTATTCCGAACTGGATTTTATTTTTACTAAAATGATATTTTTAGCTGACCTGTTTAGTTTGTTATCTGGGTTTTGATTCAGGTCAAAACTTAGAATTTGTAACCATGGATAAAACTTGGTTTCAATTAATTTTGCCATGTTACATTTGAAAAGTAGTGCCTTCAACAGAACCAATTATTGCAGATTTGAATATTACATGAAACGAAAAGACAAGGCCTACCCTTTTGTTTCATGTGATTTGTATTCTGCAATCACAACCTAATCTTAGAAGATATGAACGCAGCCGAAGATCTCACCTCTGGTAAAAGATTTCCAAGACTTCGTTTCTGTTTCCGTTTGTGCTAGCAATGCACTGGCAAACTTGAAGACATAAACATGACCTCGTTGAAGATATACTGTTGGTTGCAGGCTTAAGGCACTCAGTTCTTAGCCCCGCCGCCATGTTACCTTTCTACTCTAAGCATCCATCGGTTTCAAATGAATTAGCAGCTGACATGGGATGTCTTAACAAGCCATACGCCTTTTTTCCCTCTACTTCTGATTTAATTTTAGATCCTAGAAATAACTCCTTATAAAAAATACATTGCTCCTGATGTAAATGATTTGCTTAAAATTTAATGGAGAAATGACCTAATTCCAATATTTGAAAGCTGATCGGATGGCACTTTTTTTTTTAATACTAAGACCCAAAAAAAGTTATTTTATGCCTAAACTCTTCTTCTAGGAAAGTGAGTTGAAAATACCACGCATTTGATAGTGTTTACAGTTATTTAAAAAAAATTATTTAAAAATACATTAAAATAATATATATTTTTTAATATATTTTTTAATTAATATATTAAAACAATTTAAAAATAAAAATAAATAAATTTTAATAAAACTCTATTTAAACCGTAATTTTAAACAGGCTAGTTAAGATATGTATCATTATTATTTTTCAAAAAGAAAAAAAAAATAAACAACTGTTTAAGTTTTAGTTTGCTTTCTAAAGGTTATTAATTCGAGTTTTATAAAGATTATTGAAGATCTATATGGTCATTAACTTCAGAATCCATGAGATTAGTTGAGATACACACAAGCTGGATATTAAAATAAAAATACTATTATCATAAAAAAAAAATTATATATATATATATATATATATATATCCTCTAAAGAGCCCAACAAAAAATCAGTGGGCTAGTATATTGTCCTCGCAACATTTTTGGGCTCGCCCAAGTTCTTAACAAACATTTCCCATATTGAGCTGCGTGCAAGGCCGCCGCACTGTCTAGAAGCAGCTTTATCTACCTATACACTTCATCATCAGTGATCCCACAAACAATTCCCTGCCTGACACGTAGTTTGATCAGAGCCGTAGTTGTGATAACCAATAGGATCTTATGATGAAGGGTGGTCAAGCATTGAAGTTCATGCATAGACAAGACAGTGGATAAAAGAGACCCTAATAAATTAATTTTGTTTTCTAGTACTGGGGAAGAGAGCACCAAACACGGCCTTGTCATGGGCTACTATCATTAGCTGATATAGAAATTAGAAATTTAGAAACCGAAACAACACCGGTTGCTGACGCATTAGCCAATTCTATCTTTTTAAAGAACAAAGTCTAAATGCTTTTTTAGAGAGAGAAAAGCTAAGAAAAGATTGTGAATTTGGAGGCTATATCCATCTGGGCACTCCCTTCGGTATTATACACCCACTCTCTCTCTCTCCCATCTCTTTTTCTCCATAGAAATAGTGGATTAGCTAATCCTTTTGTCTGATTGTTGACCTCTGCTTTCTTTGAGGTTTTCTCGAGGAGAAAGCTTTGTTCTTTTTTAAGAGTATGTTCATGTTTTTTTTTCTTATTTGCATCTCTGTAACTTTATCGCTGATGAGCTTGAGGTTGTTTGGTATCTTTAATTTTAATTGGGTGTTCTAAAGTTGATTTCTTTTTTTATTGATTCTGGGAATACGTGATTGTTAGGTGCATAACTAGAGTTTGCTTCTTTGATTCCGACTGTTATTGTCCTCTTTTCTTGATATGGGCTCAGTTGGTAAGAGATTTTTGTTTAATCAGGTCAATAACATTAATCCAGGCTTGAATCCTGATTGAAAGTTTCTTTTATTACTTCTATTTCCGTGCTAGCCAGGGAAAAAGCATACAATCTGTAATTTTACAAGAGTTTGAGAATCTGATTGTTGCCAAATTGAGAATTGTTTCTTGACCGTTGATTTCGTTAAGGATGTAATAGTTACGTGAGTTTGGCGATTCATCAAGAAACGATGACAGGATCTTACAATACCCAATTGGAATTGGTTTTCGCTGTTAAAGAAAATCTCACGTGTTGCTTGTCTATGATTCATCAAAGAGAGCATAAAAGTCTGAAGAGACAGCCTTTGTCGCATACAGAAAATGGCTGAGAATTTCTTGCCTTATAGATGAATTTTCTGGGTTTTGTTGATGTATTTCTTTTCACTTTTGTCATGTTAGAATGTGCTTTGTCTATGTTCAATGCTGTTGAACTCTATTATTTCTTGAGTTCTAACAATAGTTCAGTATTTGACTTTGCAGGTTTGATCCGGGTAAAAGATGAGTACACTCGATGCAACTAGAGCAGAACTGGCTCTTGTAGTTCTGTATCTGAATAAGGCTGAAGCCAGGGACAAGATTTGTAGGGCAATTCAATATGGTTCAAAATTTTTGAGCGACGGACAAGCTGGTACTGCCCAAAATGTTGACAAATCAACCAGCTTAGCTCGGAAAGTTTTCCGTCTTTTTAAGGTAAGACTTATAATGTACTTATTAGATATGATTGAGTTGGATTTCATCTGGCTTTCTTTATATCCCTTCAAATCTAGGAAACGAAGAGCTTCTTTCCTGTGTTTCTTTCTGCAACCAAAACCATGTGTATTTGTTCGGTAAATGGAAGCCAAAAGTCCTTTAATTTGGCTGTCCATGTCTAATTGCAGTTTGTCAACGATCTGCACGGTCTTATTAGTCCAGTTCCTCAAGGGACCCCCCTTCCTCTTGTTTTATTGGGAAAGGTACAAATGATTTGTCAATAAAAATGTTTCTGTGACATCTTCGTTATCTTCATGGTGGTGACTTTGTCAGTTTGATGCTTATTTCAGTCTAAAAATGCGTTGTTGTCAACTTTCTTGTTTCTTGATCAAATTGTTTGGCTGGGTAGAAGTGGAATTTACAAGGTACGGAATGCTCCACTCTATTTTTGGTTATTTATGTTCCAGAATGAAATTCTATGAGATGCATTAGCCAGAAACGTGAGTTAGCTTGATTTTTACAGAACAAAGAACGTGTTGAGCTAATTGGCCGGATTTCCCTTTTCTGTTGGATGGGATCCTCAATTTGCACTACTTTGGTTGAGGTTTGTAGCGTCTCCCATTTTTTTTTTCCTATTCTTTTCCTAGAAATTGACATGGGTGAATTACCTCATAAACCACCCCCCCCCCCCCCCCCCAAAGTAAAGGAAAGGTAATGAGGATCTCTTTTCAAGCTGAAGATGGTTTCTATGACATGTTCTACCATTTTCACATCAGGTTGGGGAGCTTGGGAGGCTTTCTGCATCAATGAAGAAGTTGGAGAAGGAGCTTAAGGATGGTGAAAAAAATCATGTATGGATATCATTGTTTTAGCAGGCTGATTGTTTTAAATGCTTCCATGTAATGGTTATTTTTTGGTGGTCCTTTTTGAGTGCAGAATGAGCAATACCGTGCTAAACTTAAAAAATCAAATGAAAGGTCACTAGCCCTTGTCAAATCAGCCATGGACATTGTAGTTGCTGTTGGGCTACTTCAATTGGCACCCAAGAAAGTCACTCCTCGAGTTACAGGAGGTTTTGGGTTTGTTAGCTCTCTTATCTCTTGCTACCAGGTACTAATTCTTTGCATGCTTTGCTCTCATTGTTAATCAGGAAATCATCAGTATATTAATTTACTTCTTTGAGATTACCTATATATTGCCCGCTAAAGCACTGCTTGGTTGAGCTTGCTGTAATTGGATTTTTGTTTTAAAACAAAATTGTAGTTTCCCAAAGTTATCGGTGGGTATGTGCTCTGTTTACTGAATGGATTTCTTCTTGTGACATGCAGTTGCTTCCATCGCCACAAAAGTCTAAGACAACTTGAAGACGCAACACCGATCTGCTCAACAAGTTAAATGTCATCTAAATAATTACTTGAACCTTGTGACCAATCCTTATTTGTGTAAGCTTTGTTAGCTACTTAGTCATCCTGAGGGTGACCTAGAAGGTTCATTTACCTATTTAATTTTCACTATATTCAGCACCCTTGTTGTCACAATTCACAGTTCATCACAATCTCTTGCATTAGCAAAATAATATTTCACCAATTTCATCTCTGGTTTGCATTTCAGATTTAAGTGGTAAGAGTGTTTGTTAATGAGGCGCGACACGCCGGTAAACAAACGCACAAGTAGTTAACACTACAAACATTGTAGCTGATCTGCAGATGTTTGGTTTTGGGGGACCTTACAGTTTTACAATTTAATGAATTCTATCAGATCATACATTTGTGCATACCTAAAGTGGGGTACTATTGTTCGGCTTTTCCATTTCTGGCGTTTCAAGTGCCCATCTATTTAGCTGCATTCACACGCTTTCATAATTTTTGTGTAAATGATTATGGCTGGGTCTCAACCTTCCTGGCCAAACATCACCGGAGCGGGATGGTAACGTTTTATAGTTTGTTTCTGCTCGCTTTTGGGTGTCTGGTTTTATTATATTTAGAGACAGAAAACTTTTTTTTAGGGTGAAAAAAAATTCCAAAAAGCGTATCTATGATTTGGATATTAGCATTTTAGTGACGAGGTACTTTGTTTATTTCTAGTTATCCCTGTTAGAGGCTATCCCTTGCAACATTAGTTATGATGCTAATACAAATCCTCAGACTTTTCAATTTGTTTCAAGCATACCCTGATTCTTTAATTTTGTGAATAGGATGACTCTGAAAGCACTGGCAAATTTATCGGGCGTGGTAAATTATTATTTTTTATATTAGCATATAAAAAAAAAATCAATTTAAAACCAAAAAAAAATCAAATTTTGATGAAAAACATGTTTAATTTCAATTCCAAACAGGAAATCACTAAGACAAAAGGTTATTTTAAAGTTTTTTCTCATGTCTACAATATAATCTTCAATTACAACGTAGGAACAGATAACAATGTGCAAGCAAGATTTTGAAAAACACAGAATCTTTGATAGCTACTTCTAACATTTCGGCTACCTTCAATGTCAGCCAGCGTTAGTGCCTACAGATGGTCGCCCTCAAGTGCTTCCCTCTTCAGCCAGCAGGCTAGAAGCCTAGAAGCAGGGTTGGACACAAGCTCTCTACCAGTGGTTGTAGAGCACCTTTTTTTTTTTTTTTTCAGAACCGTAAAAAATATCCCAAAACCAATCTCTTCTCCGAAGAATCTTATGAGCTCACCTTCAAGATCAGCCTGATACATCTACATAATAGAAAAAAATTCTCTTAAATGTTAATTCTAAATGCTAACCCTAAAACTTGGTTGCATAATCCTACAGGAATGGAGTGCGCAAAAACATTCTTTTTATTTAAACATGATTGTGATTTTGTGAGCAATAACTTCAACTGCAAAACCTGAAAGTGAGATCATTCCCATTGTAACTGAAAACTGATAAGAAATATCGACACCACCACAAGATCTGTGAGAATTTCTAAATCTACAGTGAAGGAAATTAATGCATTTACCACTAAGCCACGAATATATATATACGACAACTCTATTGATGGAAGGCCAAATACACACACACACACCCATACCTCCATACCCAAAGACGGAAAAGCTGTACTTTTCTTCTTCTTCCGGTAATTAGGAGATAATTAGCAATTGTATAATAGCATACGATGGACTCCATTCAATCCCTTATTAATCAGAGTGGAATGAGTATAGTTGTTATCAGGTATATCTAGATTCTTCAAGGAAACTGCTCGGGTTGACAAAAATCAATTCGATTGCATAATAAAATAGATGTGAGAGAGGGGCATTTACAATATAAAGGCATAACAAAAAAACTTGTGAAAACAAATAATGTATGTATTAACTTAGACAATAACATGTCTATTTATTATTATTTGCCATTCAATTTTAATTATTTATTTATAATATTTATTTTCTAATTTTGAATTGTATTTTGTATTTTATAGGTATAATTTGTTAGGATACCACGTACACGAGGGGCATCATCTTCATTTACACGTAGAGTTTCTTGATACATGGATCCTAGTTTAATTGATCTTTCTGTTCTACGGTTATAGGAGATACATAGATCGAAGGAGGCCTTATGAAATGAAAATACATGTTTATTTTTTATTTGAGAAATATGATCAATTATTATTCTAATGACCCTATAATTCATATTAATACATCAAATATTTTTTTTTTGTTATACAGGATTTGGGTAACATATATTATAGATTTTATATGTCGCAAAAGACAGATAAACTCAAATTTTTATCTATATATGTTGTGTATAATTAAATCATGTTATTTTTCTAGTTATGACTTATTTTTATTATTACTATTTTTGTAACATTATTTTCGCTAATTATCATGTTGATTTTAAAGTTATCTTATATATTATGTATTTTTATATTTAATTTATATAACCATTATTTAATATTATTAATTAACAAATAAACATGTCAACATGCTGTTTAAAATTTCAAATCGGTCATTAACAACTATAAAAATACACATAAATAAAAACCAACTTGTTTTCCAAATATTTTTCTCTGATATCATGTTTTTTAAAAACTTTTATTAAATTGTGCTAGTTTAATAAAAGACCCATATTTTATCTAGAATATACATGGCTTACACACCACCTTGGCAGAGAGAGCTTGGAAGGTTTCCAGCGTAGTCACTCTGGCTTTTGAGAGATCAGGACACCAACTTGTTATTCAGCCCAAATTCATAGACGTCTGGTAAAATAAACAAAGAAAGGTTATAATTATTATAGGTAACAGGCCTAGAAAGCTAACTCATCATCCATTTCATCGGCCGCTTCATCATCTTCTGAGTTCCAATCTTCATCTAGTACTCCGACCCCCAACCCATTCACAACCTGCTCCAAATCAGCAAGTCCTTGCAAGGGCACACCATGATATAAGGCGTCATCTTCAGGTAAACTTGGTGGTAGTGAACTTGGTGGTGCACTACTCAGGGTTTTCAATACAAACTTTCCAGAAGGTCCAAGGATTTCAACACCAAATGCTGATGATAATGGCCTGCCTTTAACTTGAACATGAGCCACGCTGAAATATCACAAGAAAATGCATTAAAAACAGAAACTGTGCATTATAGCCAGCAGTCTTAAGTTGCATACAACTCTGCACTAAGGAATTATTTCTCTTAATTTTTCTGATATTATTAAGGCTGATTAAAATTTTGAGAAAAAATATCAATTTCCAAACCAACCGATGCCCCAGAGTCTTAATTTGAGTAAATATGGTTTCTATTTTATTCCCACAACACAGATTTGGCCACAACTTAGCATCATCACATTTTATGCACATGCAGGGAATCGAGCCTGGTCAGTTGAATAAAATATATTATATGAAAATATTCCAGGATCCTATTGAGAAGATCGGCATGCCATGAGGGGGGGGGTGTTATGAGGTACTCTGGAGGAGTGATCCCACTCACATCAAAGTGGGACTGGCTATGATAACTATTCATGGGTCCCACTATTATGTGAGTGGAGCATACACATATATATGGACACCAAAACCAAACTGCTAAAGAATAGTGGGTTGAACAAACCATATATAGAACAAGCCATCCATTTCTTGCCTCTGAACCCTTCTCAACAGCTCAATCTGCAAAATTCCACCAATGCAAACAACAGGTTCTGGAAGCTTGAAGTTCTGCAATCTGCTCTCCTGTTCAGGGGCTTTGACGAATTAGGATTTCTGTTGAGAATTCGATCATATAATGACAAATAGTGTTCTCTTTAGAGAAAATTCTACAATAAAAAAACTTTTCCTGCTGCATGAAGACAGCTCTATGGGGTCTTAAGTTTCCATGCAGTGTTCTCAAAAAGTTTGCACTTGTTCTTTTATCAAACAGGCTACAAAAAGAGACAAAGTCAGCCACTGTATATGGTTCATGATCACGTTACTTATTATTTAGGAACATCCTTGGGGGTTGTAAATACAAGAGCGCTGTTTGCAGAAAACTTGGCCACTACAATGTTTAATTTAGTCTTCAAGGTTTCCTGCAATAAGTAATCAACTCAGGTGCATGCTGCCGAGTGTAAATGTTGGATCCCAACTCCATGTCTATCTTAGATGGCTAAAATTTCCTGCAAAAGTAACCAAGACAGATCCATCTACTATGCCTGAAAATAGAATGCTGCACCTTTTCATATGCCAATTGATAGCTCACTGAACTATTGTTTTTCATGCAAGCTCTGCTTATAGAATTGATAAAGAAACTGTAGAAATAATAATGCAGTTCCATGGCCACATTGATATAGGTAGTGTTCTTGTTAAGAAGGAAAAAAAAAATCACAGCAACATCACTAAGATTAAAAAATGGAAGACAGGCATGACATACCTGGGCCATTGGAAACTCTGGTGAAGAGTAAGTCCATATGAACTTGTCATCAGCACAGTTATCCAATGGTTCACCCAAAGTATCATCCATTGGGCACTTGGGATGACCCAAATGAAACCGCACAGATTGTGCCGAATATATAGGTGAACCCTGCTGAAAATAAGCTGAACATAAAAACATATCATACCTCAATGAAGGACAACTATAAGGTCAGAACAAACTGAGAGAGTGAATGAATTTGATGAAATTAACAGAAGAATAACCTTGAAAAGGTTGTATATTAATTTCAGTAATAACACAAATATCAGCAACCAGTTTATACACTAGTGTCTCAGGTACTGCAGCCTTACGCTGTCCTTTACTTGACCAGTACGAAGGTCTCCTTCCAACACGGTCCCCTTTTTGCAGAGTGTTACGAATGCTTTCCTCTGGATAATTATCAGTGCTAGAAGCACTTATTGCATCCTTAATGCAATCATCAAAAGGAAATGACAAGCACGCTTGAGCTAGAAATGCATATGCTTTATGCTCCCTCTTCAGAGTTTCCCATTCCACAAATTTGCTACATCCGACTTCCGAAGCTTTTTCCATAACACAACTAGGTTCCAATACACAATCAACTCTAAGCAAGTGAGGAAACATACTCAAGCACAGCTGCTTACAAAGACCATTTGCAATCACTGTGAAGCAAACCAAACCCAATCAAAACCTTCAGTTACAAAAACAAGATTCAATGTTAAAGGGAAACTTTCTCTACCCAAACCCTGCAACCATCACTAAAATTTCAATCAAGATTGAAATTGATCAGGTTGTCAAGACCAATTTTCAAAAACTATCAAAAAATAATGTTTATTGATTTTTTATACAGCAAAGTTGAAAACAACTGGGATGCAACCTGTTGAGAAATAATTGAAAACTGTATTGGCAACAGCAACAGGTGATTAAGAAGATACCCTTAGAGTAGAACTCAGGGACAATGGCTTAAAGGAACCTTGAGGAGAATCTAATTAGATTGCAGCTACCACCAAAGTAATTGATTACAAATTTCAATTTGAAAGAGATAACAAATGTTTGTGCCTAAATTGACTACAAAAACAAGAGGAAAGAAATGCAAAAAATAAAGTACCGACCAACATTTATTGCAACAAGTGTCATCCATTTTTTTCTTTGGCAACAACTTAGACGATCACTTAAAGAACACAGCCATTCTGATAAGAATACTTCATATCAAAAGGAAAAACAGATGTTTGCAATGTGCTTCTGTGGATATCAAAACAACTGCAAAATGTTTAAAGATTTCAGTCTAGACATAAGAGTAAATACTCACCAAAATCTCGCCAAGAACGAGAGACATAACTAGCACGGACAAGATCAGATGGATCTTCCAAACACCTGAGAATCTTCATTGATGTGTCATGGTCAAGACAATTCAAGAAATCCATACGGATCTCCATTTATAATGACCTCAGCCAATTCACTAAAAACACCTTGATCTGTTTGAATCTCAAAACCTGATTCAAAATATATATATATATATATATATATATATATTACTAACAACTTCATTAAATAACATCCACTGTTCAAGCAGATTCCAATATTGAAATAACCAAATGCTTAAATTTAAAGTTTCAGTTCACTCTCATCTCACCCTCCTAAAACAGCTCAACAACCAAAAACCCTGATGTCAAATTCAATGTAAAAAAAAATCATGAAAACCACAAGCTCCCAAGAAGCTAACAAGGAGCTGGGACCTTTTACAAGCTGAATAATTAGAATTCATTCCCTAATCACTCACGTAGTTAATGTAACTTCGAAAAAACTAGTTGAAATTGTTAGACAGAGCAAAACCTCTTCAAATTTTCTAAAAGGGACCAAAAAGAAGAATGATTTGGCATTAATATGCACAGAATTCAAAAGGGTTTTTGTTAAATTCCATTAAATTCAACAAAAAAAAACACATTCAGGATTCTATGTAATTCAATTTGGTACAGGTAAAATCAGGATTATCAATAATGAGGACGGTAATGATCACTGTACAAAACCCAGAAAACAGATGAAAAAGAACTGCAGATGATTGTGATTAACTGGATGAGCCCGTGAAAAAGAAATTCAAGTCAATCGAACATAGAAGAGAATTTTTGCAAATTCAAAAGAGAGAGAAAGTAATTGTCGATTTTTTTAAAATAAAAATAAAACAAAAGGTATGGAGAGAAAGCCAGGGAAGTAGAGAGAAGGTAAAGAAAGGAATTTGAAATTCTCACCTTTGTTGACGAAGAAAAGTATGCATCTTTGTCACAAACCCTGGAGAGAGAAAGCAAAGGGAGGATTTTGTAGAGGGAGAGAGTTGGTGGGGATTATCTTGACAGAAAGAATGCTTCTTTTGTATATAAACATAGTTTTTTGAAACCGGCCGGTCTGATTGGTAGATGAAAGCTGGAATTGAATTGGGTTGAAAAATAAATAAAAAAAAAAATTTAGTGTGATTCGGTTGATTTTTCAACCCGGTCAATTATAAATTCATTGATTTTTTTTTACTAAAATAATATTTTTTTAATTTAAAAAAATTAAACTAATAATCTGATTAAAATCTAAAACTTAGTTTTTAGTTCAAGTCAGTTACCGGACCGGATGTTAAATCTATGTATATAAATGACAGAGATAATTTAATATTTCTATAATAATATTAATAATGATTTGCTTGGATTGGATACCCTTGTTCTGTGACTATTTGTTTGTTTTCGTGGTAAAAAATAAGTTCCATGTTACAAGTTTGAAGGTAAAAATATTCTCCAGCCAGTTTTTATCGAGACAGAAAAAAGAAATAGAGACATGAGATAATGAGATTTGTCTCGGTGTGTTTTTTATTTTAAAAATATAAAAATTTATTTTATAACTATTTTAAAGATAGATTTATTTTTATTTTT
>Ga0325403_1002537_pt1 | contig 16238 bp, 9 predicted proteins | sample PopdelMetagenome_19_FD_205665 | JGI IMG/M metagenome (GOLD analysis project Ga0325403, IMG submission 205665) | Populus deltoides microbial communities from Bellville, Georgia, United States - Xylem-PdKOR-R4 | ecosystem: Host-associated > Plants > Phyllosphere > Stem > Wood/Secondary xylem...
TATTTTGATGTATTTCAAATAAAAAATATTTTTGAAAAGTATCATACATTAGAATACCAAACTTACATGTCAACAAAATTAAGAGTTTAGTAAATATACATGTTACTTTAGTTTATTTGTTAATGTTTATTCTAATGACTTAAAATGAAATATGAGAAAATCGTTATATATATATATATATATATATATATATATATATATATATATATTATCAATTGTGGGTAAGAAAACACTTGTGTATAAAGGTTATAATAGTTAAGTAAATATACAAGTAGTTTCTTTTCTCTTTATAATTTGTTTTTACAATGGGGTAAAATTTCAAATTAGTTTTTATATTTTAAGATTAACTTCACTTCTCTAATCCAATCAAAATAAATCATAATTATTAGTAAATGTATAAAATAAATATCTCTATCTACCATATAATTTTATATATATATATATATATATATATATATATATATATATATATATATATCACTTAAGACTAGTTTGGCCACTACACTAAATTTAGTCCAAAGTTTTTAACTTGGATGAAAATAATTACCAAGAAATACCTGCCAACATTATATAAAAATTTTAGTGAGAGAAAAATCAATGCATACCAAATCTTTGATGAAATTGATTACCCCAACTGGAGATGGAAAATATAATTGTTTTTATTCCTGTAACAATCTTGACTAATCCCTATATTACATAAGAGTGATATGTGCGCTTCCATGGCCCTTCCTGCCATGTTTGCTGGCATCTGAACTTTCAAATCTCCCTATAGAAATTACATCAGCGAGAAACTTCAATATATGATATAAACTAGGCATTGAAAAGAAAAGAAAGGTAAAAGAAAAGAAAAGACAAAAATTATACACATCTGTTTTGATCAGTTTCAAACACAATAGCTCTTGAAGAGACTTCAGTTGTGCCCTTAAAAGGGATGATCATCTTGGTCCAGACAATTCATCTGGAGGGATGTGGGATGAAGAATCAACGATCCAATTAGTGTGTGCGTGATGAGTGTGGTTAAACTCTTGGCGGAACACCTCCTCTTTCTGCCATTCCTCCCATCTCTCCGCCAAGCCATCCCCTTCCAGCATTCTGACCACTTCTGACATCTTGGGTCGTTCCATTGGGGAGCTTTGTGTGCACAGCAGAGCCACTTGGATCAGATTCTCAACCTCATCATCGATGTAATTTCCCGTCAGATCAGCATCAACCAGCATCTCCAACTTCTTATCTTTTAGAAGTCCCTTCACCTGAAATTTCAGAGATGAAGTCAGACTGAAAGAGAACAAAAACAAGAAAGCAAAGGAAACCATTTGCAAGACTTGAGCCCAATACCTACCTCTGTGCTTTGAAGAGACTATGAATAGACAGCAGTAAAAAAGTTTTTACATTGAACTGACAAACTATTGTTCATTTATGAACAATATATTAGGGGATTTTAGGCTGAATCTTTAATGTGTAATTGTTGCAGGGTTGGTTAGGTTAGCAAATGAGGTTGCTTGGGGATTATTAGTGAGTGTTTTAAGGCTAGTTTGATGGAAAGAAGGTTTAGGGTACATTTTTAGGAGTCCACAAAGGAGGGAAAACCTAAACTTCACACTTAGGGTTCTTAGAAGTCACGCCTAAGAGGAGATTGCATCACACAAACAAACACAAAATAGTTGGAACTTCATTCATTTTAACTGATTCTGAAAATAAAACATTACAACCATTGTATTTATTGATTTACAGCTCCTTTCCTAATCTAGCAAGGACTTAAGAATCTTAAACCACCAATATAACTATTCTTGACTAATAAAATAAATATTATAGAAAAATAAACCTACACAAGCAAAGCTTAGTCTAGTGGTTGTATACATGTAGCTTCTTTTCTTCAAAAAAAAACAAAGAAAGAAAGAACCTAGACCTAAGCAATTTTCCAGTAAACATAAAAATTACTAAAATACTCCAGCATTCTAGAATTTAAATTAAGATGCATAAATCTTAACTATTTTTCACCTACATCACATTTTCCTTGACCACCTCAGCAAAAATATGAAAATCCCAAGTGATGAAGGATTCTAGAAAATTCACCATCTTCCAATGTCATCAAAGTTCTAATGTAAGGCAATGAGGGAATGCAGCGAATACATACCCAATCAAGTAACATTACATCATCGTCATTTGCAAGCCGAGCAAGATCAAAAGCCCTCTGTCCAGTGATAAGTTCAAGAAGCATGACACCATACCCGAAAACATCAGTCTTCTCTGAAGACTTTCCTGTTGATAGGTATTCAGGTGCTATATGCCCAATTGTGCCACGTACTGCAGTAGTAACATGAGTATCTTTGTAGTCCATGAGTTTTGCCAGCCCAAAATCTCCAACAACTGCTTCAAATTCCTCATCTAACAAAATATTTGCAGCTTTCACATCGCGGTGAATAATCTTGGGATCACAATGATCGTGCAAATAAGCCAACCCTCGTGCGGATCCTAATGCAATTTGCTTCCTTATTGGCCATTCAAGTGGGGATTGTGATTCTGAACGCTCTGATTAAGGCGTCAATTTGAGAAAAAACAATAATTCATAAAACAGGCCTTGGGGTTATTAGAAAGTTCAATAACTTGTCTACAAATAGAGCCAGTATACAAACTTCTAAAATGTGTAGCAACTTCCATGCTTTTGCAATACCAAATATATATATATATATAGATTTCCTTTTTTCTCTAATTTTCTTTTGGCACAAAAAGAAGAATCTTGTTAAGAGAGAGAAAATAACACGAGGAATATAAGATAATAAAATAATCATGTCCAATTTTTTATATTCTTTCTCTAATTTTCTTGTTTTTATTTAACTATCTTTTTTAAACAATGATTAAGGGATTTAGGTTACATTTTCTTAAACATGAAGGGGGGTTTAGTCAAAACTTCAAATTTTTGGAAGAATTTCACTCTCAAGGGGGTTATTGTAATTTACCCTAAAAAAGGAAGAAAAACAATAAAATAAAATTAAGTTGACAAAGCATATTTTTCCCTCGGAATGTATAATGAGGAAATACAAAGATCCCTGCAGGCTGAAAAGGCACTAAACAAAGAAGCCAAAATGCAAGATTGGAATTGCAATTGGAGAATTTCTATTAAAATTAGAATTGAAAATAAACTAATGTTAAGATTAAAGATTGAAATCCTTAGTTGACCAGAATATGGACCTGATGTCACAAAAATATGCAAAATATATAAAGCTACCTTAAGGGGAAAAAACTGAAATGGATTGGCATCATGGAAAAGGAATCACTTATAAATTACATAACAAAAGTAGATAAATATAGCAAAGAAAGATGCTGGCTGATAGCAGTACCTCTTAAACATGATGCTACACTTCCATTAGCCATATACGGATAGACAAGCAACCTCTCAGTTGGAGTCATGCAAAAGCCACGTAGACGAAGCAAGTTCCGATGCACAGCCATGCTGATCATCTCAACTTCTGTCTGGAACTGCAGTTCCCCACCCTGGGTGCGCTCCTCTTTCAGTCTTTTAACAGCCACTAGAGAACCATCAGTTAAACGTCCTTTATAAACCTTTCCGAACCCACCCCTGCCCAAAATGTTTTTGGAACTAAAATTGTCAGTTGCAACTTGTAGCTCACGCAGAGAAAACCTTTTGAGCTGTCCAAGATGAACTTCTGGGTCCTCTTCAGCTGCACAAATGTAGATGGAGTGAAAATGCATCCTAAACAGAATAGATTTCAGTTCTGATCAATCATGACCTCTTTCAAAAAAACACTGACCAGGTACATCAAAGAAGTGGTCCTGTGGTTTTCTTTTTCGCCAATAAGCAAGTACCATTGCAGGGGCTGCAAACAGAAGAGCAGCACCAGCAGCAACTCCCCCAGCAATAGCTCCAGTGGCACTATTTCCTATTGCAAATGATATTTCAAAAATTTACCATGCCAAGAATGTATTCAGAAATACCCAGAACAACATACATTTTCAAATGGAAGAGACCTTCGAACTCAACACCTAGATGACATGAGGTGCTTATCTTAAACCCTCTCAGCCCCTTCCCCCTTTTGGTTAAATAAGAAAATAAAAAGTTGAAATTGTAACTGACCATTAGAAGGACCCCTTGATGGTGGAGAAAGAGGAGGAGGTGGAGGAGCTTGAGAAGCATTGAGTTTATTGTTGGCAAAACTGCAAAAAAAATGCAGCGGTTAGTAAAACAGGTACTGTGCAACCACAACCACTAAATGATACTGACAAATAGAATTACTAGCAACAAACCTGATAGGAGTGAAAAAAGAGAATGAGCCATTTACAGGGACATCTCCTGTTAGTTGGTTGTTAGAAAGATCCCTGCACAAATAGCAATATATTTTCATTCAAGCAATATTTGGTGCCTGGGGAAGTTAAGGATACACCTATTCATGATAACAAAAATATTGTCATCAGCAAAATACTACTCACAGGACTTGCAAGGTCGTAACCGTAGTTAAATTCACAGGAATTGTTCCCGACAAGGTGTTGTTGTTGAGACGCCTATTTCACAAAACAGAAGAGTCATGTCCCGAATCTCCATTACATGCTAGACTACATTTAAACAAAACAGCCAGTGCACGTGCAGAAAAAACTTTATGCACTGCTAGATGTGGAAAGCCAGATTTCTAGATGGAACTTGCTATCACTTGAAGTGCAAAATATTGCTTATCAACAAACTGTGTAATCTGATTTATCATAAAAACATGCACTGATATATTACTGAGTGGGATATGCCTTACTTCACCCCTCATCTCTTCAGTGAAATTTGTCAGTGCATGAAACTTATTATGGTAAAAGTAGGAAAAAAATCTTCATTTCATATTGCCACAAAAAGAACAGCCATATAAAGTGTACAGCCAAAATGCACACATACATACCCATTTCTTTATAACATAGTGCCTACTCTGATTATCATAAAATATTGTATGGACCAATTACCGCCTGCACATGCATTAATTCAACCCTTGCCTATTCTTCAGTGAAATTATGCAAGTGAAAGCAAAATTATTATGATAAAAGATGGAAAAATATTTCTCTTCTTTTCATACAGCCACAAAAGGAACAGCTATGTAAGGCCCACAGCCAACACACACACACACACACACACACACACACACACACACATGCAAGTCTTGTCAGTGGACTCAAACTTCCATGAGAATATAAAATACACAGCAAATGAGTTCCAAGTTTTACAGAAATATTGGATGAAAGGAATGGTTTCATACAAGAAACGTAGTTTCTGAAGCTTGCCCAATGTCTGAGGAATCGGACCAGTTAAGTTGTTCAAGTAAAGATCCAAGCTCACCAAGTTTGTCAGATTCCCAAGCTCATCTGGAATTTTTCCAGTTATGTTATTGCTGTAAAGTTCCCTGTCAAAAGAGCTCCATTTACCAAGTGTAATTCAATGACAAAAAAAGGGACGGGGTTTCAACAAAAGCGTGCCTTAAAAAAATATTTAATTCCAGGTAATGTAACTCATCTATCAACTGTTGCTAGGAAATGGATGGTAGGGGAAAAAATTCTCGTATGGTACAGCTAATATTAGATGGTTTCCAAATTATAGATATACACAAAAAACATGTCGAGAGTCTATGAAATGCGATGTCACTTTAAAACCTTGGTATGTATTAGCAGGATCATGTCTAGAATCAATTCATTCAAATAGATTTAGACAGCTCTTTTTCAAGTGGATATAGGGCAAAGCAGGCTCCATGGGTATGGAAAATCGATATGGATATGGATATAAGCTGACTGTTTTTCCTCTCTTCTTTTCATTTTTTAATAGGCACATATAATGAACCATTCTTCCATACAATCTACTTATGCATAATTCATGATGTGAAGCAATCAAACAAAGAAGAACTCGAACGACTTACAAGTACTGCAAATTTAAAAGCACCCCAAGTTGTGTAACCAGTTGACCAGATAGATTTGCATTTCCAAGATCACTGAAAGTAAAAGTAGCGAGTTGTTAGCTATGGTAGCCGCCATCATCATCATCATCATCATCATCAAGTAAATTTAAACTACCAACTCAATAAATAAACTTACACACGCGTGACACTATTTTCATTATTGCATGTAACATGAAACCAAGTGCAGGGATTGACAAGAGTAGCATCCCAACTTTGAAGAACATTGTTCGGATCAAGCAAATTCGTCTTTAATGCATTCAAGGCATCGCCTGTCTTGCCACATAAAACCATATCATGCAAATTTGGTAACCGACAAGTAAAAAAAAAACAAGAAAAAGAAGAAGAAGCATACCTTCTACATTACTGGAGACCCTGACGACGACCAAATGAAAGACCAAAGAGAAAGCAGAGGTCCAGATCGCCCACATCCCTTTTCCTTTATTTCTTAAACCCAGAAATTTATTTCATTTCTTTAGCCCACCTTGACTTTGCACAGAAGAACAAAATTACAAGAATCAAACCCGTTGACCCAAATCACTAAAATCAAAACTATTCACAACCCAATATGAATTATAAGCAAGAACTTGGAATTCGAGCAAGATAGAGAGTTGATTTTCGGTGTGTTTGGTGGGAGAGGGAGAGAGAGCTGGGCACCAAAAAAGGAGAGTTTTTTTTTTTTTAAAGAATAGTAAGAGAGAAGAGTTTGCAGGAAGTTTTTCAATGATCTACGGCTTGGGACGGAAAGGGGTTAGTCAAAGACAACAACATCTCAAATTACCCACACAAACCCATTTGGAATGCCACTGCACTTTGGAATTTTTTATTATTTTATTATTTTATTTGGTTACTATTTTTGAAAAGAAAATTCGAAGAAAGTTCGGAGAGAGGAAATATTATCATGTTATTTATATTTTAAAATTATTTTATAAAAACATTTATTTTATATCTCCATCTCTTTTCTTTTAATTAAAATTATCTCTTTTCTTTTAATTAAAATTTTTCTAACTCGTATAAAAAAAACATTAATATTTTTTTTATTAAGTCTATTTGGAGTGTGGTTATGGTTACTTTTTAAAATATTTTTTATACTGAAATATATCAAAATAATATTTTTTTTATTTTTTAAAAATTATTTTTAAGATCTGCACATTAAAACAATTCAAAACATACAAAAAAAATTAATTTTTAATAAAATAAAATTAAATTTTTTGAAAACACGAATTGCACCGCATTCCCAAACCACCTCATAATCAAATTTTGTTTTTATTTTTTTTATTATCTTTTACATATTTTAATTAAACACAACTTGGTTGAAAAAGAAAATAGATAATAGCACTTGTTATTTCTAATAAAACAGATGACAGAAATGGAGCAAGTAAATAAATGGAGAGAACTAGATAGTTGGCAAGTAATTTGGTGGGAGTTTGGCTGATTTTTTTTTTTGCGGTGTAAAAAAAAATTCATAACTCGACTTGAGAATTAAAAAAAAATTTGTCAATCTCTAATAATCAAAATATAAAAAACTAAAATCAAGAAAAAAAACTAATGAAAAAAAAAGTTTTATAAAATAAAATACCTGTAAAAACCGGGTGAGGTCATTAAAACTCGCGAGTAGGATCATGCGAATAAGACAATCCAATAGAAAGCAAAACAGGAAAAGAAAAAAAACAAAGTTAAATTTTAAAAATAATTGATTTTGAAAGACAAAATCGAAAAGGATAAAAAAATGACCTAAAAATAACTTGGGCCACCCAAACAAATCTCCTATTATGAGATAAGAATAACTTGATTGAAAAGAAAATCAAAGAAAATAATGAAGTTCAATTTTCAAAATGAACAACTTCAAAGGATGTAATCGGGAAAGAAAACAATGTCAACCCATGTTAACTTTTCAAATTCATGACTCTAATTAGTGACTAAACTGAAATTATTGCATTAGGAAAGCCACTATTTTAAAACTCGGTTCTACCCGACAGGTTAATCCGTGGCCCATGGCTTAGACTGAGTCGGGTTTCAAAAGAAATTTGAAAAGAATTGATTCAATGTAAGACGATCAAAAAGCCAGGTTGACCTACATCCAGTAACCTGGGGCAAATCCAGCTAAAACCCATTGACTATTTTCCTTTTTTTTGTTTTTTTTTCAAAATGGTATCATTTTTACTTTTTTTATAAAACAAAAACATTTGGTTGACTTAGTTTAGCTCGGGTCAAACCTTAAATATCATCAAATTTTGAATTGAAGGCCGAAATTAGAAAGAAAAATCAAATTCACAAAAAGACTCTAAAAAAATAAAAATCAAGAGAATGAGGACCAAACATGAGAAAAATAAAAATAAGATCATGGATCTAAAGATGAATTTGAAAAGAAATTAAAACTTAATAAAAGAGTCATGAATCTAAATCATAAATCAAAACATTGAGGGTTAAACATGAAACATAATAAAATAAAAGGATAAAATTGAAAAAAAAAAAGCACAATTAAAAGAAATGAGGATCAAATGTGATAAAATTAATTAATAACACTCTCTTCTCATTTTTCACAAGGGCAACATGTTTTTTAAGGTTGAAGAGAGGGGAAATAGAGGGGGAAAAAACATCATCGAAGCTCGTGACATCGAATGCCGCCTTGAAATATGGTGTTCGACTACTAGGAGGCACTGCACATGATGACACGTGAGATACATGTGCCAACAACTTTTCTCTTCTTTTTTAATTTAATTTATTCAAATACCAAAGTGTCCTTAACCCCTCATAATATTAATGAAAAAACATAATAAAAAGACCAAAAAAACTCTTTAATCTTAGTTATAGATTATTTGACTCAAATAGCACTTTAGTAACTACATTGTGCCAAGAAAAATAAAAAACTAAATATGCCCATTTTCTTATAGTTAAGGAAATTCAACTTTTGAGGATACTTTAGACATTACATTATGCAAATAAAAAGTTAAAAGACTTTTTTACCTCTTTTCAATCTTGTAACAACAAATGTGTCCTGTGAAAATATCATATTACCTTTAAATGCATGTTATAAGACTTAAATTGTTAAGGGCAGAACAATAATTTCATTGTAGAAATCCACAGTGAACTGTGAGTGTGTGCGCGCAGTGAAACTCCGAGTTTTTTTAGGTTTTGTTATAATTATAATAGATAAAGTGAAGGATGAACATCATATTAATCCTCATATTATATATAGTTTCTCAATTAAGTCATCTAATTATTATTTTATAAATTTTATTCCCCTTCTACCCACCTCTCCTTTTATTAAAATATTAAAGACGATGCAATGTTATTTTTTTGTTTTCTATATAATCTTAATTCTCACAAGTTATCAGTACAAAAACACTCAATTTTGTATCTCCTCATCCATCATATGCAAGAACAATTATAATGATATATCAAAACAATACTTTTCCTCCAATTGTGCACAAGATAAATAATAAGAAAAATTGGATGTATTTTGTTAAAAAGAAAAGTAAATGGCCAATGAGTTTCATCTGAACTAGTATTATTGTCCTTATTATTTAAATCTTGAGTTTAAATATTTCTTTTGTAAAAAGAAAATATCATAATAGTTGAAGTTCAATTTAATACAATCCCTTTTTATAAGTTTTTCTCCGTTCCTTGTTAATGAAGTTTTTGTTGTAGTTTGTGGTTCATAGATAGACGCCAAGTTGAACAGAGTGGAATGAGGGGACCAAAGCGTATTGAGTGAAGTATAGCGGAACAACTATTAGGTGGTTTAAGGTCTACCATAAATACATACTATGTAACCCTATTCGACATATAGTGAAAATAAAAGCTCATGTGAATATAGGCACTTTGTTGAACCATGTTAAATCTTATCTTCTTTCTAGTTGCTCTTTTATTATAATATTCATTAATAATTGCTGCATGTTTTTCATAAAAATTGGTATCATAACTTATCTACGATGTCATGGATTTCTTCTGTAAAATTCAACATGGTCAAGTTTGATGGATATGGAAATTTTAGATTATAGCAGAGGAGGGTGAATGGCCTATTGGTGTGGCATGCTATGGTGAAGACGTTATACAGAAAGCAACCAAAAATTATGAACGACATAGATTAGCTGGAACTTAAAGCAAGTGTTGTGGCAACTATTAGACTTTGTCTGGATGATAACATGATATATCATGTCATGGATACGGAATCGCCAATGGTAGTATGAGAAAAACTAGAAAGTCGGTATATGTCCAAGTCGTTGTCAACAAACTTTATCTCAAGTAGAAATTGTTTGGTCTTAAGTTGTTGGAGGGCACATATTTGAATCAGCATATCAACATGTTTAATCAGACCATTAGTGATTTAAAGTGAATTAATATGAAGTTCGACGACAAAGAGAAGGTGTTGATGTTACTGAATTCCATACTTGTTTCCTTTATGTATAAAAAATCAGTTACAACCCTGATGTTAAGGAAATAAACTCTCATATTGAAAGAAATCACAAGTTCCTTATTAAGCTTTAATCTAAGGAGGAAAGCTGGTGACAAAAATTCATAAGGTGAAGGGCTGGTGATAAGGAGTAATTAGGAACGTGGGAGAAACAAGTCCCAGAACGAATCGGGAAATAACAAAGCTCGATCTAAATCCAGGAAAAGAAAGGACATACAATATTATAAGTGTAGCAAACCACAACATTTAAAATGAGAATGTCTAGAGAAAAAAAAGGATATAGAGAACAAAAAGGGTTCATCACAGATTATTGGATATTGGATTAGACATGCTCTTACCATATGACACCAAATAAAGATCAGTTAGACACTTACAAGTTAGTTAATTCTAGTTTTGTTCTAATGAATAATAATGATCCATGTAAAGTTTTTTGAATAAGGAATATCAAAATTAAAATGTTTAATGGTGTTGTTAGAACTTTGTGTGATGTTAGACATATACCAAGTTTTAAAAAAAATCTAATTTTATTAGGCACTTTAGACCATAATAAGTTAAGTTTCAAGTTTGAAGGTGAAGTACTGAAGTTGAGTAAAGGTGTTATGACAACGATGATGAGATAAAGATTATAGAGAAATATTTATAGATTGTTAGGTACCACAGTCATAGGTGGAGCTATAGTCGTAGAATTTGAGTCAAATAACATAATTTTATGGCATATGTGATTAGGCTATATGGGTGAGCATGTGATGATGAAGCTTCATAAGAAGAATATAGTGAAGGGTGTCAAAACATGAAACCTTGATTTTTGCAAGTATTATGTTATTGGAAAACAAAATAAGGTGCAATTTAAGATATATATTATATACACACGATAATAGGGATTCTTGACTATGTTCATTCATATGTTTGGGGACTAGTAAGGGTAGCATCACGTGGAGGATACATGTATCTTATAATTTTTATTAATGACTATTCATGAAAGATTTAGGTATACTTCATGTGACATAAGTTCAAAATATTTGCCAAGTTTAATGTATAGAAAACAAAAGTAAAAAACCAAACATAAAGGAGGATCAAATGCCTTAGGTCAGAAAATGGTACTAAGTATACATATTCAAAGTTTAGGGTATTGTATGAATAGCATGGGATCAAGAGAAACTTCACAATACACAAGACATCACAACAAAATGGTATAGTAGAAATGATGAACAAAACAATAGTTAAAAAAACAAAGTGTCATAGGTTGAATGCAGGGAATTTTAGGCAGAAGTAGTGAATATGATGCTTTTTAATTAATAGATCATCTAAGGCAACATTAGATGAGAAAGTAGTAGAAGAGATATAAACAGGTAGTCTAGTAGACTACTATGGTTTGAGGGTGTTTGGATGTCCAGCCTATGTGCATGTCTCTAATGAGGAGAGGTCAAAGCTTGATGTGAATTCTAGATAATGTGTCTTTCTAAGGTGTTAGAAAGGGATGAAAGGTCTCAAGCTCTAGGACCTGAAGGAAAATAAAGTGGTGATCAGTAAAGATGTGGTTTTTTTTAATGAAAAATCCATGTTACAATATACTCAGGAAGAAAAGAAACAAGTGCTAGAAAATTACAGCAAAAATAAGCATGAGGTGCAGATGGAGCTAGAGACTCCTATTAGATAAAACACCATTTAGAATGAAGGGAGACTTAGACGCACTATCAAGCAAACCTAGACCCATTATCAGGCTACCCATCAGGTATAATTTTAAAGATTTAGTCACTTATGTATTTATTACTAGTAGCGAGGGTCTTACTACTTTTCAAAAGGTATTACACAACCAAGAGAAAAGTAAATGGATGGTGTTATGGAGGAAAAAAATGGAGTCTCTACATAAGAACCAAACATGAAAGTTTGTTGAACTTCCAGAAGAGAAAAGGGCAATAAGATGCAAATACGTTTATAAAAATAAAAAAAGCAATATCAAAAAAAAAAGGATGAGAAGTTCGAGGCTCGTTTAATAGCAAAGGGTTATTCACATAAGAAAAGGGTTGATTATTATGAAATATTTTCCCTATAGTCGGATATACTTCCATCGAGGTAGTGTCTTGGTAGCACATTTCGATATGCAGTTATAATTGATAGATGTCAAGATATATTTTTTCTATGGTGATTTGGAGGATTAGATTCACATGGTACAACCAGAAGGGTTTAGTCAATCAAGATAAAAACACTTGGTATGTAAATTGAGAAAATCAATTTATAGGCTGAAATAGTCTAAGGTAGTTGTATAAGCGATTTGACTCCTACATGATCAAGATTGATTATAAGAAATGTAAGTATGACTATTGTGTTTATGTAAAGAGCCTTGATGATGATTATTTTATTTTTCTGTTGCTTTATGTGGATGATATGTTGATTGCTGCAAATAATATGAGTAAGGTCAACAAGTTAAAGACTTTGTTGAGTAAAAAATTTGACTGAAGGATTTGGGTGCTGCTAAGAAGATTTTTGGGATGGAGATTAACAGAGACAAAGCTTTTAGAAGATTATGGTTATCTCAACATAGCTATGTTTAGAAAGTGTTGCAAAGGTTCAAGATAGATAATGCAAACTAGCTAGTACACCTTTGGCGCGTCATTTTAGATTATATATTACACTATGCTTGAAGATAGATAACACAGTAAAAGACATGTCAAAGGTCCCATATGCTAATGCAATGAGGAGTTTAATATATGTTATGGTTTATGCAAGACCAGATTTGGCACAATTAGTTTGTATGGTGAGAAGGTTTATATGAAATCTAGGATGACAATATAAGGATGCAGTCAAGTGGATCTTTAAATACTTAAAGGGTACTACAATTATGACATAATTTTTAGTAGACAACATAATGATCTTCCTATCGTGGGATATATAGATTCAGACTATGCCAAGGACTTTGATGATAATAGGTCTACCACATGTTATATTTTTACTGTAGTAGGAGGGTCTATTTGTTGAAGGTCTATGATTTAGTCTCTAGTTGCACTATCTACTACTAAGTCAGAATATATATAGCAGTGGCTGCCAAGGAAGTTTTGTGGCTTATATGTTTAGTCAAAAAGATAGGTATTTAATAAGGTGGAGTTCAGTTGTATTGTGACAATTAATATCATTTACTTGGTAAAGAACCAAATGTATCATGCAAGAACCAAACACATAGATGTAAGATTTCACAGGATCAGGGAATTGGTTGTTTTTTTAGTGAACTGTTGCTTGAGAAAGTTCACACTTTTGAGAAGACAACATACATGTTAACAAAACTTGTTACCACAAACAAGCTCAAGCATTACTTGAGCGTTATTTAATGTCTCCAGATGCTTGATAAGAGATGTCATAACCTATTTTCCTAGGTAGAGTTTCGATTATGCTTTCCCTACTTTTTTCTCTAAAGGATGGATATTCGTCAAAGTGGAGATTGTTGTAGTTTGTGGCTTATAGGCAGATGTCAAAGTATAGTTGAATGATTGATGGGTTGGGGGTGTGGGGGCAATGCTTCCGCGATACGATAAAGAAGTATTATTAAAATTTCTTAATATCCCTTAAGCGGTTGGACTCTTGGGTAGTTTAGGGTCTACTATAAATACACACTATGTAATCCTATTCAATATATTATGAAAATAAAAGTTTAATGCTCGTATAAAAGTAGACATATTGCTAAACCATATTAAATCTTTTATTCTTTCCAGTTTCTCTCCTATTGTATTATTCATCAATAATTGTTGTAGGTTTTTCACAACAATTTCATTTCAACAAACAATTTTTAAAACATAAAAGATTCAAAATTCATTATGAAATTGTAAAACATAAATTGGCAAATATATAATGATCTTGTTACCATAGCAAAAAATAATTCAAAATAAATATCAAGAAATTATTATACCATCATTATTATACATAAGCATCCAAAAAATAGATTTATTTGATGATCATGCAAGTGTATCACATTTTCTATGCTTAAACATGTTATTCATAGATAATGAAAATCAAGTCATAAATAGGACCTTTAAAAAATGGATATTTCTCACATATAAAGACTCCGTAATCCCATTTAAAAGCATAAAATAAAAGATCCTTCCACACTTCTAGCATTAAAAAAACAACAATTTTAATACTTTGTATATTATATGCTAATTGAGTACTCTCACCCTTCCCCTACTCCTTTTCCTCCTGGTTGCAACTTCATTAGTAGTGTTTTAACTTTAGTTTTGGTATCATTGCTTCACCCTTGCACCTTATTTTATTCCTTAAACTCTTTTTCATCCCGTTTAATATTGTATACCTATGTTTTCTAGCTCTAGCTTCAACATACTGTCTCTTTACAACTCTTATATTTACAAGTGTCTGGGATGTTATCATATTATAAGAGTTTATTAGTTATTGTTACTTGTTGACATACACAACAATTTATCTATTATTTTTTAAAATTGTATTATGAATTATGCAGCAAATCAAGGTTGTCAACAATGATGTTTTGACTCGACATGGAAAATGTAATGTAAATCAGATCGTAAAATTATAAGTAGTTTTTTTTTTCATATATGGTTCATACAAACAATAAAAAATTCCATTAATAAAAATTTGATGTGCTTGTTATTGCATGATAAAATCCTACAATGCAAGACCTAAGGGAAAAAGTTGGAAGTGGTTAGTATGACTTTGCATCCAAGAAAAAACATTGGAAACAACTATGTTTTCACAACTATGCTCTCTTGTTAGCTAACACTAGTTCCAAAGCTCCCTCCAAATGCATGACTATCTGTAGTGTTGTAACTTATCTGATGTCTTTTGCTTTGATGAATAATACATCACTTTTAGATATTGTTATACTTTCATAAGTTTCAGATATTATTTGTTACATATCATGAATCTCAACAAGTGTATCAATATGGAATTGTAGGCTTTGTATGAACTAAAACAAATAATTCAAATTAAGACTTTTATTTTTAATCTTGAAGTCTAGTTCTTTGTTCGATCATATCTTAGATAAGTTATGAGATTTTCTATAGAGAAATCATAAAGTTATAAACTTGTTTGAAAGACTATGGTATTTAGGCATAAACACATAGTGGATCAGACTTTAAAGTATGGTCGTTCACTTTTGTCTATAAATATATCCCTATAAAATAAGAATTTTCAAAGTTTTGTCCCATAAAGAAAATTTTTTAATTATTACAAAGGGTTTAAGCGAGATTATGTTTCCTTCATTCTTGCATTATCGATTGAAGAAAAATCCATAGATACAAGGGCTTGTGGGGCTCATGTGTTAGTAGTAAACACAAGGGTATGCAATGAGGAAGATAAGAATTTCAAACTTAGAATTACTGTAAAATCATAAAATCAGTAGTAAAATCATGATTTTACATTTTACATGATTTTAAATGATTTCAATATGATTTTATCATATTTTTTACATGATTTTGCACGATAAGTATATATTGACTTGTAAATTCATATGATTTTATGAGTCAACTCGTGATTTTAACAACCTTGCACCAAATGTCACTATAGAGTTGATGTTACAAAAAAAAAAAAACAACAAAAAGTAACAAGATAAATTGAAAATAAGAACAATAACTTACATTCCATATACTTAACCTACTAATTGTCTAATCAACAAAGTAACCAAATCCCTAGTATAGGTGTTTCCTCTTACTTGAAGATGCATCAGCCTTATTAGCCTAAATTATAATTGTTTAGGTGTTGAAAAAAGATTGATTATAATATAAATTGGAGGTTACTAAATAGTTGAGATTTGTTCTCTACTTTTCTTTGAAACTACTATTAGTTTTAGTTTTGAGGAAAACTAAGAATTATGCATTGGTCTTTTTTGTACTTTTTTTTCTATCATAAGTTTTGATCATTCATGCCAT
>Ga0325403_1002538_pt1 | contig 16236 bp, 6 predicted proteins | sample PopdelMetagenome_19_FD_205665 | JGI IMG/M metagenome (GOLD analysis project Ga0325403, IMG submission 205665) | Populus deltoides microbial communities from Bellville, Georgia, United States - Xylem-PdKOR-R4 | ecosystem: Host-associated > Plants > Phyllosphere > Stem > Wood/Secondary xylem...
GTTTGCGTTGCCACACGATCCTGTATAGCCCAACGCAAACCTCCAACAAACCTGGCAACTTGTTGTGCCTCTGTTTCCAGCAGATTATTTCGTGATGACAGCCTATAGAATTCTTCCAGGAAAGCCTCAACAGTTCTGGCTCCTTGTCTACATTCCTGATATTGTTTAAACAAAATTTGCTCATAGTCTGGTGGTAGATAACGGGATCGTAATAGTCGTTTCATTTTAGTCCATGTTTGCCATCCCCTTCCCTTGTCACAGCCAGGTACTTTGTAGTTGCTCCCACCAGGCAGAAGCTCCCCCCAATAGTCTATATGCGACTAACTTCACCTTCTTGTCTTCAGGAATGTCCATATAATCGAAGAACCTCTCGACTAATACCAATCAATCAAGGAACCCTTCAATCTAAAGTTGTCCATTAAAACTGGGCAGGTCCATCTTCATTTGAAACATTTGTCAGTCTGGTTCCCTTTGGTATCCTCTCCGGTTTCCCCGGAGTATAGTTTCAGCTTCTTCTTCATCCTCAATTAGGCTGTCCTCATAGACTGGTTGCCTTCGTAGGATTCCTGGAGGGCGTTCACAAGTTCCAGCCCTTTCTCTGTGATATTAACAACCCGAAGGATTGTTGATCCCCTGATTGTTTCCTGCTGTCAGCCTAGCAAGGGCTGCTTGGATATCACGTAAGGTTTGTTGTGTCTCATGCTGGAAAATTCAGAATTCAGCCCCTGTAACCAAATTGTCCTCGCGGTCATCGCCGCCAAGGATTTCGCTTTTGTTGCGTGGGTTTGCCATCTGACAGGATTAGGCCTGCTCTGATACCAACTGACGTAGCGGCAGCTTCTGTGGAAATAGGACGCTGCCTATTTCCGGGTAAAATTGTTCGAATCCTTGAACCAAAAATTACACTCGAATCCACGAGTTCAGAAATTAAAATTCTCCAAGAGAAAGTTCTTTATTGAATTCAAAAGCTACCTTACAACGAAAAGAGGCAGCCTTTATATAGGCTGCAAGTCCTAATTCAACTAGGAATATAACTGTTTAGAAAATAAATAACTAGAATAAAGACAACAAATAATATAGCTAGAAAAGTAAATAAATCCTGATATTACGACTTTAACTAGGACTGCTAAATAAGGAGGCAATCTGGTGGAAGGATACTCCAATGGTAACTGCAGTTGCTGATTTCTCTACATTTATATTATATCCTGCAATTTACTCTTCCTCCTACAATCTGCTCTTCCTCTCCTCTTGTAGACTGTTCAACATCAACATGATACTTTTCCTTTTTTTTTTTTATCAAATATATGTAATTTGGTTTCTATAATTAACAAACAATGATATGAAATAACTCTAGTATTCTAAGAGCACTCATCATTTCATATTTCATCTACTTAAACTAAGTATACTAATTAACAATCATATTAAAATTGATATGAGTTTAAGTGATTTAGAAAAATAGAAATAATATATGAAAATCAAAACAAGAACTATATATATTGACTTTAATATGTTATATTAATTAGTAAATTTGATTTTTAAGTTATATGTAATATATAGAATATATATTGACTTCCATCTTGTTATTCTATAATTAGATCATTGACAACTAGTCATAGAGTTAACCTTCGAAGATTTTTGTCTTAGTAAATATAAGGATATATACTGATTAGTGAATAATGGGGGGAAATGATGTGCACGCACCAGTGCAATAAAATGTCGTATAAAATATCTTGAGGGATATAACTCAACTGGTCAGGCTCTAGATTTGCTTCCTAGAGGTCATCAGTTCGAATTTCACAAACCTCAGGGCCACTGAAGGCTTATATAATCGTTAATTTCAGAGCTAGTGGAATTAATCGAGGTACGTACAAAATAGCCTGGACACCCATGTTAATAAAAAAAATAATACCGTATATATAAAACTATATAAAATGATAGTACATAACAGCAAATTATCAATAAATTTTCTACAAACGATACGTTTATGTAGAATTAGATAAGAATATTTTACGGTATTGAATTCCTTCGCACTATTGCCCTGTCAAAGAATCATTTTCCTAAATAGAATACACCTTACCTGGACAAGAAGAGAGAACGAGTTCTTGGTGACTAAATCTGATGATATGCGGTTTGAGCCAACGTATATACACAATATTCCCGTCTCTCGGCGGCAGGAATATATCTGACTAGTGTGATTTCTCATCTGTGTGTACATCTATAGAGATGTAGTCATGCATGCATGTGGGTCTAAAGTTTAGTATCATTGACAATGAGAATATGAACAAAAGCCATTAAGCTCACGGAAGCTCCTAGCTAATAAGGTCCTCCTAGTCCATCAGCCAACAACCCAGATCTCCAGATAAGGTGAAAAGGATCATGCAGGGCCCTAAAAAAGACAAATACAGAGGCAGTGTTGGGAACTTAATGGCAAGAATCGAAATGATTCAGTGGTGGAAAATATGACGATCAGATAATGTAAAACAAAAGAAGGTAATAGTGATACGTTGAATTTTGAGATTCCATTTCCACGTCTTTTTGATGGAGAGATAATTGACAAGATATCATGCCATGGACTATATATTTATTTGTTTGAATGACCCATGACTCCATATTATCATTCACACTGGTCAATAGTGAGTAAAACCCACTTTATTGACTTCATTTCAATTTTCCCTGTACCAGCACAATAGGGTGTGATGATTAAAAATAAAATAAAAACAATCTGCCGAATTTCCAGTAATAAATTTAATATTTTTATGATATTATAATTAAATTAAGGTACCATTGGAAAATGCTGACCTTTGGAGCAAAATATTTGACCAAAAGTTTATGATTATCTAATTAATACATCATTAATTAGTGAGCCTAAGAGTTCAACTTATATGGAACTTATCCATATCTTCCATGTGCGAAGATAATTAAGATGCCAAATATCTTTCACAAGGTTTTCATAAATAAAAATGCTCATTTTGTCATTCACTCTACAATTATAAGAACATCTAATAATATAATATTTCAGTGTCCAAGATCTTTTTTTAAAAATATCTTATTGATAAATCTAAATTTAACAACTTTAAAAACCTCCGTAAAAAAAAAAACAGGCCAAGACTATTTCCTAAATTAATTGGGTCCCATTAGGTCCAGGCGTAACGCCTTATGCCTGGACCCAATTATTTCTTGGTACTGAGCGCACAACCAACACCTTGCAAGGCATGCACCCCAACATCTCCGTAGGCTCAAGCAAGTGCTCTGAGCCCTACACTTCCTTGGGATTTTTCCAGGATGACCCCACGAGGGTCTCTCGGTAATTTTTTTGGACCCTTGTGCAGGTCTTTCAATATTTTATATTGATCCAATGTGTATTACTTTGATTGGAATACAACTCAAAATATCACAAGGGTGAAATAATTCTTCAACCTCTTCTCTCTACAAAAGACAAGACTTATGGGCTATAAATACCTCATGAATCCTTCAAGTTTTAGGTTCACAATCTTTTTATTCTTAATATTTTTAGCATACATATTTTCAGAGTTTATCATTGCATTTTCTCTCTCCACAAAGTTGCTAACTTAAGCATTTGAGAGTCCTTACATTCATCCAATGAGACTTTCTACAGGTACCAGCTACCATCCACATTGGCTTCTCAAGCACCACTAGTAACTAACCACCTGAGTTTTCCATATCAAATCGCCAGAAACCCTGGTTAAGGAGAATAGATCGAATTGCTTTAACTAAGAGGTTAATCGATTATCCAACATATAAGCGTTATTCCTAAGCATCTTGGATTTTGGAACCTCATCAATTGGCGTCATATGTGAAAAAGTAATAAAAAAAGCTATCAGTTTTTTTCTAAAACTTGATTTTGACATTTCCAAGTCATTCTATGACAAATAACCAAGACAAATCTAAGACAGGATGCACGATGAATCTACCTGCCATCTCAGACACTTCTGCCTAACCAGACATTCAACAACTCATTGATCATGTGCAAGTTCTCATTTAGGTTGTGTTGGCAACCTAAGAATAAAATCAGACATTGCCACCTCAACAAGTCTTGACACCCTCGGCAACATAATGTCTTAGCACCATGGCTATCAGTCACACCACCGTAAATGATTACACTACCTAGAGGAGACTAAGCAGAATGACATTCACGAGAGTCCCACAAGGGGTCATTCATACCATTGTGTTACTTATGCACAAAGTCGGTACTTTGAACATACTCCTCTTAACTATCATGGGATGAACAACAGTTACTTCACCATCGCTCCATGCCAAACTCCTTGGGCTCCTAAGAGACTAACAGACAAAGGACTAAGAGACAATCTGTATATATCTATAGCCCCTATTAAGTGAGGGGTTCTCTCTTGTCCAAACAAGTATTAAACACTCAACTCCCTAAGAACTACATTTTCATAAAAATAAATATATAAAACTATGATGGCCTGTGGGAGCATTGCAGAATATGTGCATTAGCTTGGAGTTAGTCTTCTAAGATAGCGACTCAATGTGAAAAATCCTTATCACAACCTTGTCGGGGGTCTGCACATGCTTGGTACAATAATTTTAAGCCAAACTCCATCGAAGGGTTCATTAACCTTTGTGTCAAGCTAGTGGCACGTTTTAGCCCTAACATACCCACCAAAAAAAGCTTCACAAAGCTATTTGGTGTTACCCAGCAAAAAGGCAAGCCTACACATACATATTTAAAAAGGTTTAATGAGGAGATGCTCAAGGTGGAAGAGTTTATTGAGTTAGTAAACATAAAAGCCTTGATGAGAAAAGTAAAGGAACATGCTCTCTGGAGAAAACTTTATACCTTACTAGACAAAAGCTTACTCAAGGTGAAGCAAATCATGAAAAATCACATACGGGTGGAAAACGCTTGTGTGCTACGATATGGGCCTCCTTATTTTTACAATGCCAACCAACATAAAGGATCTTCCAAGCAAAATCATTATTCTAATATAAATGAAAGCTCGAGGAAAAAACATGAAGGACTAACCTATAGGTGTTTGGTGTATTATAAGGATTTATTACTCCCTTAAGTCAAAATAGGATCACCCATTCAAAGTTTAGGGTAGTAAGGCAAACACATACCACTTCTAAGACATGTTCATTTTAATAACATCCCTCATTAAAAGAACAATCCATATTCTAGAATTTGACTAATCAGATCATCGAGTTGGCGGCTGCTTGCTGAAAAAAAGAGGTTGATATGGAGGATTTAAGAGCAGTCAGACTTCAAGAGCTAGGTCGTTATGAGTTTAGACTAATTTTGGGATACCATCATCTGAGTCCATACCTATCACTAAAGTCACCTTAGGATACACAATCCTCAATGAGAATGTAAGGTTATTTTTAAAATAAAAATAGTGTATCTCTCACATACATTTGCTATCTATATATCTTCAGGTGATGTCTAAGGGCCTCTTACCAATTCACTAGGAGTTGACCTCTGATCCTTTATTCTCCAGTGCAATCTTAGACTAGCACATTCTTCAGATGATAACTAAGGGCCTCTCACCAATTCATCAAAGATTAATCTTATATCTCATATTCTCCAGTATAGTCTTGGATTAGCACGACTCTCTTGTGAGGCTCTCAGTCCTTAAGCTATCTCCAAAGATGATCTTAGATCTCACATCCTCATGTACAATCACTCTCTAATAGGGGGATCCCACACCCCATGAAAAAACTAGGAAGGTCACACATCTCCTCCACTCTAATTTGACCACTCTCTAGAGGGGGGCTGCTGAGTCTCCATGCCATCACTAGGGAGGCTATAGGCCTCCCACTCTTTGATAAGATCTTTCTATAAAAGTGAGATCTTAAGCCCTACACCATTGGCTAGGAAACCATGAGCCTCGCGCTATTACAAGGAAAAACCCTTCACGAGTTCCTTCAACCTCTTATAAGTTTTTCTAAGTATAGGCTCAGCCTTTACGGGTTCACGTCGGCCTTTTATAAATTTTTCTAATTATAGGCTCACCTTCTACAGGTTCCCCTCAGCCTTTTAAAAAAATTTCTAAGTATAGGCTCATTCTTTATGGTTTCCTCTCAGCCACTTAAAAATTCTTCTAAGTATGGGTTTTTTTCACCATAAGTTTCCCTTAATATCTTAGAAAGCTTTTCTACGTATAAAGTCTTTTATATCTCACTTAACCCTTAAAGAGATTTTTCTAAGTATGCGTTCCTCCATGGTTCCCTTCTATATACTTAGATTTTTTCTTCAAACATGGTGCATGCCTACACATGGGCTCTTTGGTAAATAATTCTAGGGTTTCCATCATTCTTCTCAATAAAGAAAAATTGATGAACTTATCATGATAATCAAGTATTTTTACAAGTCTTTGTGTATCAATATCATAAAGACTTGGGGAGATACGAATAAACCTAAATTTAATAAGCTCAAAACAAAATATAACACATGGACCCAATTAATTTTGGGTGTTAGGCGTACACCAAGCACCCATTGGGTCCAGGGAAAACTATTATCAGTATCTACATATCACTATCAGATTGTTTGAACTAAGAGATTAATCGATTGTCCAACACATAAGTCTTATTCATAAACATATTAGATTTTGAAACCTCATCACATATATTTACATGTTACTTGTACCAATAAACGAAACTAATAAAAAACACAAAATAAAATTGTCATTGAAGCAACTAACATTTCAAGAAAATAATTTTTTATATCCTTGTTTCCCAAGCAGGATTTCCTTTCATTCTCCTAAAAGCTAATAGCCAATTCATTAAATTCAAACTCTTAAAAAAATCCAGTTATGTTTATTTTTTGTGCTTAATGGTTATTGTTGATACATTTAAATGAATTGACTTGTAAATGAATTAAAAATAAATCTTTTTATTATACAATTTTAAGGACCATAGAGATATATGTTGGAAAACTGTGTTAAAACATGGTTAAAAGACACATTTAATGCCAAATTAAAAGTGAGGTCCACTTATTTTTAGGTGGAACTTTGTTGGAGTTTAGTTTCCAGCAAAATCTCTTTTAACATTGAACATTAATATGATTTAAATAAATTATAGGTGAATAAGAAATTAATCTCAAAGAACCCTTAGTTAACATGTTTTGGTGAAACCCCAAACTCTCTAAAAGCTTTTGTCTCACACAAAAAAGAAACAAAACTTTATTAATATTTATAAATTGGAAAGTTGAAAAGTTAAAATTGAGCCTAAATGACACCAAAGCTTTTAAAGGGGAGAGATCCTAAGTAAAGTGGATTTTGAACTTAAGCTCATACGCACATGTCAGCCCTGACAATGGATCTAGGTTGGGTTCATTGTAAAATAACTTTTTAGGCCACAAAAAATTATTTTTTCCCAACTTAAATTTGGGCTTATATTTGGTCTATGAAGAACTATTTCTTATAATCCATTCTTTTTTCTAACCCATGAAAATAATAACCTGAATAGTTTTTCCAATATTTTTTCAACAGAACCTGAACAAGTTTTTTAAACTAAAAAAATATTTTTTTATGACCATAATGTTCAGGTATTATTGTGGGTTTATGATGGTTAATAAAAAGTTGTTGATGTGAAAATTAATTATGGTTAATACCATAATTAATTTTTCAACTTTTTATCTTTCAAAATCAGCTATAAAAATAGGGTGAATGAAGAGTAAAAGAGAATTTTATGATTTTACATACTCTTCTTTACCTTAGATTTAGTGTATTTCCTTTTTTTTTTTTAAGCTTTTATATCTCCACAATCTAAAGCTTAAGTTTATTTTGTTGAGAGTTTATTGAGTTCATCTAGTTTGATTCAAAGACCTTGTTTAGTAATAAAGTCTTAAATATAATGAATTTATCATTCATAACAATAAAAACTTTATTATTTAAAGTGCTCTAGCAAATATGTATATTTTTTTATTTTAATTTAAACATGGATAAATTTTTTAATTAGTGCGCATATTAGGACTTTATTTTGATATTAATTGTAAGTTGATGTATGTTTAGTATGCGTGCTAGAATCTTTATATATGTTTTTTTGTTTGTGTTGATAACATGTTTATATATAACATGGTATAACATGTTTTTTTGCTAGAATCTTTATAACATGTTTATATATATATATATATATATATATATATATATATATGTTATCACATTTATATTTTTGTTATGATAAACTAAACAATCTAACCTATGCTTATTTTTATGACCCCTCCAATACAATCTTAAGACTTTATGCTTATAATTTTTTTTGTTTAGTATGTTCTTGTGCTTATGCTATCATGTGTAGTTTTTTTATGCTTGTTATTTGTTTTAACTAGTCTTAAGAGAGAGAGAAAATATCTTGTACTTTGATACATCTTAAACTTCTTTTAGAACAAATATTTTAAAAAGATTATTTGTTTAAAAAAAATTAGCATTTAATTTTTAATCGTTATAGTTTATAATTTTATCTAGTTTGCTATATTCATTCAATTATTTGAATCTCTATGATTTGTTACATGGTATATAATTTTATGAACTAGGCTTTTATAAACCATGTTTATATCTTTGTTTAGTTTATACATGTTACTTACAAACTTGTTTATATGATTATGAATTTTGTCAATCTTTTTAAGCATATTAGTTTGACACAATGCATGTTTAATTTGAACTAAAATAAACAAAAGTGTTTAATTTTTATCTTGCTTAGTTTTTTTTTTTTTGGTTAAGTTACTTTATTACAATTTTGTTTTATATTACTTGGTTATTGTGTAGCCAAAATATTTATTTATTAATATTATTGGTTATTTCTTTACAAAGAAAATTATATTGATCATGGCATCATCTTGAGTATTAGTTGTTCTAACCAATGTTGCTTTTATTTCGGTAGTGAAGATTCCACCATCACCTCTTATGATGTTTGGCAAGAAATCTACCAATGTTGCTTCAGCACCTACTGCTTTGATAATGAGGTCTCCACTATCATATTTTGTGGTGAATGGTGAGAAGCCCATAAGGTTTAATGAATTGAATTTTAAAGAAGTACCAAAACAATCAAATGATGAATCTGATCCCACTTTTATGGAAGTTTTGGATGCTTAGAATCATAATGATTTCATGTGAAAAAACTACATCCGGAATGGATTGCATTTTGGAAAGATTTAGACAAAAAATTCAAGGCTAAAGTTGTCAATATGAAAAGGTTCATAATCAGTAAAGAGTAATAAATTTATACTCTTTAAAAATAACATCGAAGTTATCTAGTCAAATTTTTTCACGTATACAACATTATTCATATATACATTATTGTTTACATATAAGAAAAGGTAATGTGGTGAGTATATATGGTCTAAGAAGTTTTGTCTAAAGAGATTAAGTTTTAAACGAGATCATTTATGACCCCTCCAATCTTTTATAGGAACTTACATAATAAAATTATTATTCATATGATACTATTTTCATATACGATATAGTTCAAATGTAAAATGGTGATAATTGAACAAATCATAATGAACAAAATAGGGTTCAAAAAAGTAACCCAAGAAAAGAATTTACTGGTGAAGTCAATATCAACGAGGTTGATCACCTCACTGAAAAAGTTTCAGAAATGAACATGTTTATTGTTGTTTCCAAAGTCAACATGATTTAAAAATTCATGAGCATTGGTAGGTAACAACAAGAAATGTATTTGCCGAGAAAATGATATTCTTCACTTATATAGAAATGGATAGTGAATATTTATACATAGATAATTCATCAACCTCTAAGGTATTAAGTGTTGGGAAGGTCATTTTAAAGATACTTTTGGAAAACAAAATCCCTCGATAATGTGATTCAAGGTTGAAATTGAACTTAATGTTTGGATCATAGTTAAGTAAAAATAGTTTTAAGTTGATCTTTAAGAGTGATAAATTTGAACTCTCTTAAAAAAATAATGTTTATACGAGAGGGGTATCTTAGTGATGACCTCTTTAAAATGAATATAATAACCACTAAAATCATAGATGAGAAGAAAAGTGATGATACATCTTCTTCTTACCTACTTGAGTATTGTGACTTGTGGCATGAAAAGCAAAGTCATATGAATTATAATTTTATACAAAGGTTAATAAATCTTGATTTATTACCAAGTATGATTTTAAACCTTTTTATTTTAATGTTGAGGAACTTAAAACTAAGAAAATTCTTCTTTCCAATTGGAGTAAGGATGAACTTTATTTTTTTCACTAGGACATCTACCATATTTGTTCTTCAGGCTCTCCTAACTACTTGTGTTTCTCCTTAAAACTTGGCATCAAAGACTTGGTCATCCTAATAGTAAAAAATGTTCAAAGTTTAGCATCTCGAGGTTAGTTTTATTATTCTTCTTACCCATTAGATAAGTCGTTTGGATTATCTTTGGATCTCACAAGTCATAGAACTTATGCTACTTGATGTTATCCACTTTTAACGCCATGAAAAATCAAGAAAAGAAAAAAATGGAAAAAGAAAATCCAAAATACAAGAGGATATACATGAAAAAAGCTTAGAAGATTGCCCAGGTTGGTGGTGAAGAATCAAAATGACAAGTGGAAAAGTTGGAGGACCAAAATGTATAAGATTGACAAAATTAGCAACCTCATTCTGATTGGCAAAGGACCTCATTGGTGAAACCATTTTTATTTGAGGTAAAGAAATACAAATTTGGATAGGTAAGGACTTAATGGGAATTTGAAAGGCTTAATTAATCTTATTGAACACTTAATTGCAAGGACAATTAGTTTTTGGAGTCAATTTGGGTGTTAAATGGAATAAATTAAAGTTTTGGGACTTGATTGGTTTTTAAGAGGTTTAATTGGACGAATAAGGGGCTTAATTGTAAGAATATTGAAGTTTGAAAGGCAATTAGGGACTTGATTAAAGAAATCCAAAATCCAAAACCAAACTGAAAAAAGACGCATGATTGTAGGGGTTAAAATTGACCAAATCAAGAGCCAAATTGAAGAAAATTCAAAGTTTAATGGTTAATTAAGGGTTCAAGTACACAAATTAAAAATCAATGACCACGATGAAAATGGCACTGAACTTTGGGGATGATGATTGAGTTTGGCAGGGGTGAAATTACATAAAAATAAGAGTTTAGGAGTCAATTACAGGTGCAATTAAAAGCAATTGAAATAATAGGGACTAAAGTGAAATTTGTCAAATCCCAAATTAAAGCCCTAATTTCTAGGGTTTAACCTGAACGATGTGTCATTTAGTCACTGTTTGGTTTCTTTTTAATAATTTTGGCTGATTGAGTAAGCACTTTCAAGAGAATAAATATAGTGTCTCCTACCATCTTTAAGGCTAAAACCATCACCATTCAACTAAGAAGCAACCCCTCTACAAAGATCAACTACTCATATCAAACATTTACATCCTATTTTCTTCAATAAACTCAACAATGTTTTTTCTCTTATCAATCATCACTGCATTTTTAGGTTCTTGATTGATTGAGTTGGCATTCAAACGAATGTATTTGGAGCTACAAACCTTCAAATTAAGCAAGAATGGATCCAATCGAAAGGTATGCTTCTCCTCTACTAAGTTCAGGTGGTTTCTAATGACGTTTACATCGGAGTTGCTCCAATGAATCCTTAAAATTGGCCAACTCAATCAGTCTTGCCTAACATACCCATTTATGCAAAACCGCTCAACTTTTTCTTTTGTTCACACTTAAAAATTCCCAAGGGTTCATGTCAAGGGTCATAAATCTTTCTTTTAAAATCAGAAGGTGAGGGATACATGTTTTTGTCTTCAAGCAAAATAAAACCACCTAGGAAAATTTGTTACAAAACCATCATTCCAAAACCATTGAAAGACAGAGGTTTCAACTGTTAATATTTGTCCAGAACTCTCTTATTTTGATCAAAGGCTAAGCTTTGATCAATCTATGTTTGAATCCATCAAGAACCCTTGCGAAATCCTATAAATACCCCTGAAAAATAAATAAATAAAGGAGAGAAAAAATATGGAGAAATACATTATGAAAAGAGCCTGGTATGAAAGTTCAAGGGAATAACATAGAGGGTCTAACAAGCTTTGAAAGGAAAAGATAGTGAAAGGAATAAAGGAAAAGAAAAGAGAAGGAAAATAGCATTCCATAACCAGTAGGCATGAAGAAGGTATAACTATGTAAAAGTTCAAAGGTGGACTCCATATGGCCTGCCTATTCATGTTTTTTTAATGTTTAAACCTTTTTTGATGTTGTTTGAGCTTATCTTATATTTTTTGGTTTGGTTATTGTGTTGGATTAATCTGATTTTTTTTGTAGAGTTTGTCTTGTTCTTGTTCTTGTTCTTGTTTTAAGCATGTTTTAGATTGCTCAAGCTTTTGTTATGATAATTTATTTTAGTTTTGGTCAATAATGTGTTAGAGAGGTTTGCAATAAAGGCATGATTATTGGTTTTAATGCTTGTTTGATTTTGTTTTTATAGTCCAATAGCATGTTGATGATGTATATGAGGTATTTTGATTAGTGTTTGACTCTGTTTTGTAATAAAATAGTAAGTTCTTTTTATTTGTGGGTTAGAGATTTTAGAAGTATGTTGATCAATTTGATGCCTTTTAGTGCAAGTTCATGATTTATACAAGTATGTTTTAACATATGGATGTTAAAGATGTCAAGTTTTGAATCCAAATAGCATGAATATAATTGTTTTTTAGCTTTGGTAGTTTTTAACTTAGAAAATTCATGCATGTTATTGATGATTTGATGTTATTTGTTAGTTTTTTGGATTCAAATATTCTTAATATTGGTAATGTGATTTGAGGATTAAATGCAACATGTTTTAGATGCTTAAAAGGCTAGTTTAGAGTTTAACAGTAAGCTAAGAATTTATGGGTTGCTGGGCCAGTTTCTTCATTGGAAAAAATATTATCTTAGCCTTATGATTTGGATCATCTTTTGTCCAATTCTTTGTACTAAACCATTCAAGCAACTTGACTAGTATGTAATCTAGGGTTTATTTACATCAATAAAAAGTTTATGAGGGTTTTAATCCTAGAGTTTTGGTTTTGAATAAAAAATCAAAACCTATTTTGACAAAATCGTGTTGATTCTTTGATAAACGAAGTGAATGGAAGCTAGACTATGAATCCTTGCATGATTGCAAATAAAACTTTGCCTTTGATCGGATGAAAACTTGTTTTGATTGAAATTTGTGTTTGTTGGGTTCTTGATACTGTTCTTCGTATTCTTCATGATTTGAGTGTTTGATTTGTTTTTTTGTGAAATTTTTTTATATTTTGTGTTAATTTTCAATTCTGATTTTGTTTTAGTTTAAACCTTTGTTTTGGTTTAGTTTTTGGTTCAAGCCTTGGTTTTTGGTTCGGTTAATGGTTGAACCAGTGTTTTTGGGTTGACCCATTTGATTTTGTTTTAGGTTAAGTACTTAAAGCTTTATTTGTTTGGATAACTTTTTGTTAAGGATTTTTTTTTGTCAAAGGGGGTGTTTGACAAACACACCCTTAAGTCCATTTTGACAGTTTTTTAGGGCAAGAAAAAAAAATTTTGCTAAACATGGCCTTACATAAATAAATAATAATAATAATAATATAAAAAACCAAAAAATGAATTTTGCTTGTTGCATATGGCTTAATCCTTACAAAAAAAATTGAATATTATTTATAAAAATGAGAGAAAATTATTTTTCGTATTTGTTTTTAGAAATGTTTTTTTTTTTTTGGGAATTTACAAGTTTGTAAAATTCCTTAAGGATTTGACCAATTCAATAACCCTACAAATTTTAATTCGTGAAAATTAATGATCAATATTCTGGTATAAAAGTTGAACCTACCAATAGGCTAGCATTTAAGTTTCAGAAGTTAGCTAGAAAATTCTCAGAATTATTTTGAATATTCACTAATTTTAATTGGGAGTATTGTTTTCATTAGAATATACAAGTTGTGGAAATCACCTTTTCCTTCCAAGACAGGTGAACCCTGTCAGGGCACCTACATAGATTCTTCCTATAAGAGTTTACCTGGGCATACGAGCCCATAATAAATTTGAAATGCAAGATTTATTCATAAGTGTAAATCTTTGATCTAAGCCATAGACTGACTATCGATTAGGAACCCATCAACACCTTTAAACCATATCCAAACCAGACAATGCAGTTTATCTCAAGTAAAACGTGCTAGGGGTGTTAGTACCTTTCCTGACCACAATCAATCCATTACTCTAGAATTTTATATAAGACAAGTTTACCCGGGTCTCCTAATGACCCTGAACCAAATAACTAAGTGACGACTTCTTGATCTTGACATCATAATAACGCGCTCACATGTGTGACACTACTTTAGATTTCTTTTTTAGTCATACATGAGGCTACACTCCAATGATTTTTTTTAATGAATTTCACTATTTTATTATTTTTATAGATGTATGTTTATTTAGTTCTATCTGTGTTTATATAAATATGAATTCTTAAAATTTTTCTATAATTTTATAAACTTATTGAACATCAATTTGATACTAAAATCAAAATGGTCTAAATTAATTGGTGTAATGTTTGTTGTTACATATTTTTCGGCCCCACGTGCTGGAGATGGTGTGTACCTCTCTTAAACCAGATGCAGGAGTTTAATTCATGATTGTTGAGGAATTGGCAAAAGCAGAGAAGAAAAAACTGTTTTTCGAACCCTGTTTCAACTGTTTTCTACTTTATTTATCCTCCCTCTTTGATGCTGAAATCATCAGGTTTCTTAGGCTAATTAGGAGTCTTCATAATGTTAAATTCGTTCATTCTTTATCTGGTCTTTAAGGTTAAATAAATCCCTCATAATTTGCACTAAAAAAATTATTCTGCTATTGTCGCAATTCTGTTGTAATACCAATATTGTTCCAACTTAGGTTTTGATTCTAACTTGATTTCGGGCAATATCCGGCTATTTCAGCTATACATTGTCATTCATGACATGTTAAAGAGTAGATTCGAACCTTTATTGGGTCCTAGAAACCGCTTTTCTTAGGACAAACTCACAGTCATATGAGGATGCTCGGCATTTTCAGTTCCCAAATCAGATCAAGAAACCCTTTTTGACCAACCAGATATCGGGCGGATTCTGTTCTTCAAAATGATTTTATCTGACTTTGAATCCTTCATGAAAGTTGTAATCCTATACATGTAGATGAATTTGGGTTTTTAAATCGTATGATTTCGATATCAGAAGCTAAAGATATTTCTGTTTGAATGTCTAGTGTAAAAGCATAGAATCCTGCCGCGAGAAAGATTCCATCCCGAGTTTTTTTTGCAATTTTGTTCTTCTAAAAATTTTATTTAACCTTGAATCCTTCATGAAAGTTGTAGTCATGTACGTATAGATGAATTTGGTTTTTTGAATCACATGATTTCGATATCAAAAGCTCAAGATATTCTCGTTTGAAGGTCTAGCATGAAAGTAAAGAATCTTATTGCAAGAAGGGTTCTAGCCCGAGTTCGCAGGTTTGATTCGAGGGATTACAGGCCAGTTAGAAGAACTTTGTTTTTTACCAAGGCCTGAATTGAAAAGTGATAAAATGAGGGATTTAATTGAAGATGAAATTAGAAAGAAATGGGCTGGTTTTTAAGAAGTTAAAGAGGGGGACTGGATCATCAAAAAATGATAGGAATTCTACCACGCCGAATAAGGAAATACGACTTTGCAGCATGGTACTCTTCATTTTTGTTTTGAACAGTACCCCTCCCCGTCTACAATTCTTTTCTTTTTTCTGCACAACTATTCTCGCTAGTTTCCATGATTCCCTCACCCGATTTTGGAGCAATAGATCATGTTTTCTTCCAGCTTCAATCCAAAGAAGACAACAGCTTTTGTGCCTCCTCTGCGCCAACAACAAAATGACATGAAAAGGGGGACCTCACCATCATCTAATGGCTGAGATTTTATCCCTAACAGAGATGGCTGGGATGGTGTGTTAATGAGGAAAGTGATTACGGGAATCATTATAATATAAATCAGAATATTTTGGTTTCCTAATTGGTTTTATTTGATTGTAAATCAACCAATATTTGCATCCTAGATTAGTGTAATGTTTGTTTCCTACATAGAGCTGCGTATAGACTATATATATGCCTCCTCTGCTGACCTAATGAGGGGAGAAGAAAAGGGGGAGAAAGGTAGGTAATAGGAAGTAAAAACAAAAAACAAAAAAGAGAAAGAGAAAGGAGAGAAAAAGATAGAGAACAAGGGAGAACAGGGGAAGTTTTCTTTCATCTTTTCGACTGTGAAAATCTTCATAGAA
>Ga0325403_1002541_pt1 | contig 16234 bp, 14 predicted proteins | sample PopdelMetagenome_19_FD_205665 | JGI IMG/M metagenome (GOLD analysis project Ga0325403, IMG submission 205665) | Populus deltoides microbial communities from Bellville, Georgia, United States - Xylem-PdKOR-R4 | ecosystem: Host-associated > Plants > Phyllosphere > Stem > Wood/Secondary xylem...
TGAGTTATCCTCAATGTACATGCATACCCCACCCTTTTCAGCTTTCCACCTCTTTTAGATTATTTTTGTTTATGCTATTTTTTAATTAAGGTTTAACTGTGATTTTGCTCGAAAGTATATTTTTTTTTATCTTTAAAATTTAGTTTTGACACTTGAATGATGAAAAAATTAATTTGAAATTCAAAACAACTCAAAAAAAATAATTTGAAACTAAAAGAAATTCAAAAGAAATTAATTTGAAATTAAAAAAAATTATTTTTAAAAACATGGTTGAATAATGTGAAATCTTTGCAATTCACAAAAAGGGAACATTTTCAATATTGTAAGAAGATTTTAAGCGTGAATGGAACCGTCTTCTAATAAAATTTAAAAAAAAAATTTAAATTTAAATTTTTTATTTTCAAATCATTTTAATATATTATAACCTTCGCCTATAAACTTTCCAAGGACATATACATCGAACCAATACACTGCATATTTTGAGAGCACAAAAATACTACAAATGTGGAGGATGATTCTTATTTTCTTTTTTTCCGATTGCTTACAATCTCTGTCTTCTTCTTTTCCTTTTTCCTGGTTACGTTTCCAACCTCGGTTGTTTCTTGTGGAGACAATGTTTGAAAACGCGGTTGCAGTTGCGTTTTAAAAAATTTAATTTTTTTTATTAAAATTTAATATGGTTTGTATATTTTGGATTGTTTTAATGTGCTGATATCAAAAATAATTTTTAAAAAATAAAAAAAACATCATTGATATATATTTTGACACGAAAAATTATTTGAAAAGTATCTATAACTACATTATCAAATACACTCCGCTAAGCTTCTGCGAAGTTCTTGAGTTAATTATAATCTTGGTCCTGTAGTTTGTCGAAATTAATTGTTTGATTCTTATAATGTCAAAAATAACAAAATAGTCTCCTGCCCAGTGTTGACACTCCTCAATACTGTAGATTAATTAAAAATAGTTTTGAAAAATAAAGCTTTTAAAGTCAATGGATTCTATCACCCATATTACCGCATTACGGGTTGGAACTTGGATTAATTTAATTTATCGTTATTTTAGTATTAAAAAAAATCATTTTGATTTTTTTGAATTATTTTGATGCACTGATATAAAAAGTAAATTTTAAAAAATAAATAAATATTATTATTTTAATATATTTCTAAACAAAAAATATTTTAAAAATAATACCTACCACAATTTTGAAAAGATTTTAAAAACTCAACTCCGATTACTGTAAACATTTATGTCCTTTATCAAGGACATATTAGTCTATAGATGTATATATTTGATCCGTGCTTAGCCCATGGATAATAATTTTTATTAAAAAGAATGGATAAACAAGCTATTTTGATAAAAAAAAATTACATAAAAAAATTTAATTGAAGGGGAGATGATTGTAAATTGTAGGAGAAACTCAGGTGAACGAGGAAATGTTTTAGCAGAAGAGACAAGAGAAATGGGGTAAAAGACGCAAATGATTTTTTTATTATTATTAATATAGGTGTCCGGGTCAGCTTGTGTGCACCACGACCAATCCCACGGCTTACTAAACATCCTACAAGTCCAATAAACAAGTAAGGTACTGGAAAAATAACAGGCATACATATAAAAAATCAAACTCGAGATGGAAATAAAGCAAACCTTGCCGAGCCCGACCCTCAAGTGCACGCAAATGATTTTTAATTGTATGGCTGCATTGTTCGGAACAACACAACCCACTTTGATTATGTTGTTAGGAACACCAAAATATGTTCCCAATAACACAATTTGTATATTTTCTTAAAAAAAATCAGATGTGCTTTTTGGAACAGCACAACCAATAGAGTACTTTGTTCCCAACAATGCAATTCTTTGACCTCAGCTGTTTTTTTAAATTATTTTTTTATGTTGTACTATTTTAATAATTTTTTTTTTTGTTGAAAGTGATATTTTCAAAAACAAACTTATGCATCAAATATTTTTTTTCTCTCATCAAATATGACCAAAGAAACTAAAAAGGGTAGTGAAATTTTGTTCTATCATAATATTTATAAATACAGTGGATTATAATAATAAATCCACATTGTTTTTTTGTTTTTTAAGATGCTTAATTTTTTTTTTAATTTTATTTTTTTATTTGGTTAATTTGAGATTCTTGTGATCTCCAGAAAAAAATCAGTTTTCAAAAAATTAATTTCACTTATTCAAAAGCAATTAAAGCTTCAAGGATGAATTTGAAAAATGACAATTCAAAGACTAATTCGAGGGTGTTTAGCAGTGTGGTACTGGTTGCTTTTCAAATAATCTTTTGTACCGAAATGCATGCCAATGATTTTTTTAAAATTATTTTTAATATCAGCACATCAAAACGTACAAACCATATTAAATTTTAGCAAAAAAAAATTAAAATTTTTTTAAAATACGGTTTGCACCGAAGAGGGGTCGTTGCACTTAAATAGCCCATGTGATAGCCTTTGACATATCCTTCCACCCTTCATCCTTCATTAGGGTTATCTCACTTAAATTGTCGTCATCTACCATCACATGTGACATATATTAGTACCGGGCTTCTAGTTTGACTCGAGCAAACTTTTTTTTTCTCTCTTTCTTCACCTGGATTTTCACACTTATCACTCTCACAGGACCAAAATTAGGTGTTAAAGTATTTTTTTATCATTTTTTTATATTTTTTTTATAATTATATTTACTAATACTTTTTTTATTTCATCCTTCAATATTTTATTATTTTTACACTGATAATTTATTGCGTGCAAAGCATCACTCATATCAATGTCGATTGAAATATGTTGTCTGTAGCCAAACTCTATAATTTCATCCAAGTTCATAATAAATAATTTCTTTAATTTCTGCATATGACATGCTTAAATTATCATTTAACAATAAACTGTTTCTGTTATTATTTGTGATATTACTGTTCACATAAAAAACAATAATGACTTGATATAAATATGTTATAAGACATTCTCTCTCTCTCTCTCTCTCTCTCTCTCTCTCTCTATATATATATATATATATATATATATATATAACAAATTGAATTCTGGTCAATTGGACATAATCTTAACTAAATTGCATTATCACAACCTTAATTGATAAATTTCATAGCAAATTCAATCAAAATCCAAAAAATTAATGTAAAAGCAAACTTGACCAAAATTAAATATAATTCATGATACCAAATCTAATTGATATTTTCATGCTCAATTGTATTAAATCAAACCCAAATTCATAGCAAATTAAAATAATTTAAAGAAAATATCAAACTCATCAACAATTCAATACAACATGTAATTTGTCATAATTCTACTGTATTTATGCTCTTTCGCATTAAACCAATTCATGCTCTATTGTATTAAACCATCAAATGTAGTTAATTATATTATTAGCTGATTCTAGCAATCCACGGAAAATCCATAATTCGACAACTTATCTAAAATTAAATGCAACATATAATTAATGGAAATAATTTATTTAATTTATTTTCATGTTCAACTATATCAAATTGACCCTAATTAATGGTATTCATAACTAACTTATCATTAACTCAACAAACCCTAAATTCAACCTAAACAATTATTTCATTACAATTAAACTAAACATAAATTTATAGCAATATAATATGTTTACCCTGCTCGTAGGGCTAGAAAAATGGCTGGGGCGGTGGCGGCAACATCGTTAGCGGCGACAACAATGAATTTTGAACAAAAAAACATCTAAGGATGCTTAAAAACTAGGATGAGATTGATTTTTTAGTGTTTTAAGGAAAAAAACAATTGTTTGGTGGGTTTTGAGTGTGTTTGCTTTTGTGTTTAAAAAACGCTTTTGAAAATCTTTAATTTTTTTTACTTCAAATTATTTTTTTTATAATTTTAGATTGTTTTAATATGAAAATTTGATATATTTTCAAGCGAAAAATACTATCTTAAAAAGATAAGGGATAAAAGCATCAATTTAAAAAGAAAAGGGTGCTGATGTGTTTGTATTATGTTCTTTGATCTTGAGAGACATTCAAATTTCATGACATACTACGTTTCAGAATAGCAACATGTTTAAATGTTACTTTTTATAAAATGCAATAATTATCTTATCATGTTTGGTAATAATATATTTAGTAATAAGGTGAAAATATACTATTTTTTTAACAGTGACATGTTTAAATGTTATTTTTTATGAAATGTAATAATTATTTTGTTATATTTGAAAGTAATCTATTTAATGATAAGGTGAAGATATGCTATTTTTTAAATTTTTTCTTGTCGTATTATTATGTCAAAACTCTAAACTTATTTTGCTAATTAAAAAAAAAAAATCTTTAACTGAAAGACCAGACAAAGGGCAGAACTTGTTTGTTTCATTTTCCAAAGTAGTTTCATAGACAATTGGGTCCGATTTTATTTTTTCCTGAAAAGGACACAAAACCCTGTCTTCTCTCCCTCCTCTCTCTCTCTCTCTCTCGTGCTTTCTCGTAGTAATAGTTCTTTCGTGTGTGATATTTCATTCCTCTCATTCAAGTAACATCTGAACAATATATAAGAGGATGCGGAGATCTGTTATTGGGTCAGCTAAAGCCCTTTCAAACCGCTCCTGTCAAAATCATTGGAACGTGCTGCTGCTGCGTCCTTTAGCCTCTTCTCCTTCACGTTTCATGTCTTCTACCTCCGTTCTTGATTCTCCCCCCCCTCCTCCTTCATCTATGCCTCCTGTTTCTCTTGATAACATTAATCCCAAAGTACCCTCTTTTCTTTTCAACATCAATTCTGCTCTTTCTTTTATTGATTAGCTGTTTAGTTCTTGATTTTGGTTGGATTTTTCATCTGGGTTTTTCTTTTTCATTTTCCCTCTTTTGTTTTGTTGAGTTTTATATGCTCTAGGTTTATGCTAGTGTTTTGTTTGTTTTTTCTGTTTGTCTTTGTTGTTTTAGATTCCTTTTCTGGCTATTGGGCTGTGCTTGATTTGTCTTTGCCTTTTCTTTTATGGATACATACATGAATGTGTCCTTTTTTTTGGTTTTGCTCATTTATGCATTAAAAATGGGCGGATAGATTGGAACCTTAATTCATGCTTCAAACTGGAAGTCCAGTAAGCAAAGCACATAGGCCTAGTGATTCTTTCCATGTTAATCTTATCAAATCTTATTGCTTTATTTATTGCAGATTTTTAATTGTACGTAGTGACATTATCATATTTTATAGAATCTGATTAAGAATATGCAAAAGCTCTTTCTGTGCTATCCACTATCGATTTAAGAAAAAAAAATGCTTAACTTTGATTCACCTGAAAAAACACCAATATTTATTTTTACTGTAGTCAAGGAGCGTTTAACCTTGCTCTAAAGTTAAAGAATTCTTGAGTGTTTGGTTATTGGTAACTTTTCTTGAACTCTCCTGCATTCCTTTGTTTCCCTTTTGTTTTGTTTCCTGATATTCCTAGTTTATTAACTATGATATTCTGTTTCCCAGGTTTTAAAATGTGAATATGCTGTCCGTGGCGAGATTGTCACCCTTGCACAGGTAATTCACATGACTGGCTGTATCATACACTTCAAAGTTAGCAAGGGCAGGATGTTTCTATTTGAAGTTTGTGCTTTTACTTATTGTGACTTTATTAAAGGAGCTTTATGTACTAAACGTGATCATGAATTTTCCTTCATCTTAAACAGGCGTTACAAGAAGAGTTAAAGTCTAAGCCAGGCTCCCATCCCTTTGATGAGGTGTGTAGCTTTTATCTTTATATTTTGTTCTTATTGGGTTTGTAAACATGGTATTTATCTAGAACGGTTAAGCTGCCTAAGGTAGATTAATGATTTTGATCCTCAATTCTTTTTCGATGCTATTGATGTGTGGTGTTGTGTTGCTTTTTTTTTGTTAGTGACAAGATTCAAAGGAAATTTCCAGCACTTCTGGATTTTTCAGAAAGCAGATTTCACTTGCTGGATTTTCACTTTTCTAGGAATTGGCATTCTGTTTCAACCAAGATAATATAAAATGTGTTTGATCAACTCCTATTAAAAAAAGAAGAAAAAGGAGATGGTACATGCATGTCTTCTTTCAATTGATATTCCCTAAAGGGTTCATTTTGATTTGTTTATCATCTTGTGGCAGATACTTTACTGCAATATTGGAAATCCTCAGTCTCTTGGTCAGCAGCCTATCACCTTTTTCCGTGAGGTAAGTATGTTGTGGTGCTTTATAGGGTACTGTGCTGTGTTCAATTGGGGTGTTTCTCCTTGTTGATTATTTTCGCTTTAGGTTCTTGCATTATGCGACCATCCTTCCATTTTGGACAGAAGTGAAACTCAGGGTTTGTTCAGGTATTCAAACTTCTCATGCTATCATTGAACTTCTCTTTATACTTGTTTACACCATGATTGAAGGAAGAAGAGTATACCATTTTCCCTTTACTAAGAACCATTTAGGGTATACAAGTTAACACCTTGAATTCTTGAGTCTGCCTTTTTTTTTATTGTTTAGATTTTATACAAGAACTCTCTCCATTTTTATTGAGTTAGTGAAATATTGTAGGATACCTGATACATTTCTGTGAATATTTTTAGTGCTGATGCCATAGAGAGAGCTTGGCAGATTCTTGATCAAATTCCTGGAAGGGCCACTGGTGCTTATAGTCACAGCCAGGTTATAATTGAAGCTCTCACCTTGTGGACTTTAAAAAGTTCCATTCAAGTGGAATATTTGTGTAGAACATGACTCATATTTCCCTCTCCACATCAGGGAATCAAAGGACTGCGTGATACAATTGCTGCTGGAATTGAAGCCCGTGATGGCTTTCCTGCTGATCCAAATGATATTTTCTTGACAGATGGTGCAAGTCCAGCGGTAACATTTAATCCCATATAGAAAGAGACGTGTATGTATTGTACTCGCTTCAAATGAAACTAAATGTGTTTGTTTATTTCCAGGTCCACATGATGATGCAGTTACTGATACGATCAGAGAAAGATGGCATACTTTGTCCCATTCCTCAGTATCCCCTGTACTCTGCTTCAATTGCTCTCCATGGTGGTGCTCTGGTATGTGTCTTTTATATGAAAATGCTATTTGTCCGAAGTTATTCGGTTAGATATCCTGGTGCCTTTAGTTTTAGGTGACTTATGGCTGTAAGCCCTCTATACTTGTTTCAGGTTCCCTACTATCTTGATGAAGCAACTGGGTGGGGCTTGGAAGTTTCTGAGCTTAAGAAGCAGTTGGCAGATGCAAAGTCCAAGGGAATCACCCCCAGGGCCCTGGTTGTGATAAATCCAGGAAACCCAACAGGGCAGGTAAACAGTAATTAGCTTTACAGAAAATGGATAAGATTTTCAAATGAGCGAGAATTTAAAACTTTGTAAATATTGTTCTTACAAAGGAGCCAATAACTTCTGGCTGGCTTGAATAATTTAACTTCCTTTGTCCATGCCTCAGGTTCTTGCAGAGGATAATCAGCAGGGGATTGTGGAGTTTTGCAAGCAAGAAGGTCTTGTCCTTCTTGCAGATGAGGTAGGTGCTTGCCAATAGTTTTGAACTAGTGTTACATTCTTGACTTCTTACTATGTCTAGGTTGATTGACCCAATAATTATACAATGAATTTCATCCAGGTTTATCAGGAAAATGTTTATGTTCCTGAGAAAAAGTTCGACTCATTTAAGAAGGTTGCTCGGTCTATGGGATATGGTGAAAAGGATATATCTTTAGTATCTTTTCAGTCTGTCTCTAAAGGTAAGATTGATTTATAAGTTAAAATTAAGAGATCCTGCACTTTTCTGATTAAATATGTGAACATGTGTCGTTTGTAATGTTTTAGGTTACTATGGAGAGTGTGGAAAGAGAGGAGGTTACATGGAAGTCACTGGGTTTGGTCCTGAAATAAGAGAGCAAATATACAAAGTTGCATCTGTGAATCTATGTTCCAACATTTCTGGTCAAATTCTTGCAAGTCTCGTCATGAGCCCACCTAAGGTTAACTTTTTTAGTAACTTATTTGTTTCCTATGCCTGTGACATTTGGATTTATAATCCAGGATTAGACCAGCCTAAGCTTTGACAAACTTGGATACGCATTTGGTGTCGTGTTGTTAGCGGGAACACAGGGGGAAAAGAAAGAACTCTTAAGATTTTACTTATTTTATATCATGTCTGATCTCCATGAGTTATGTGTGCAGGTCGGAGATGAATCATATGAATCATACTCTGCCGAAAAAGATGGAATCCTCTCATCTTTAGCGAGACGTGCAAAGGTCAGTTCAATGCAGCAGCCAATTTGATGCATTAGTTAACATAGTCAAGATAAAATATTAAATTTACAAGGAATAAACTGATTTTTGAAGTAATTGCAAACTTGTAGTAATACAATTTTTGAGTAAAAAATGTGTATTAGTGACTCTTTGGTGCTTCTTTTTGTACTTTATGTATAGTAGATGTGTGCTATACTTTGGGCATTTCTGACGTACAGCTAGTAAAAATTGCTTGGTTGTTAAGCATGCTCTCCTTTTTCTCCCCACTTTTTTATCTAAAAAAGTATTGATAATCATTTGTTACATAATGCTAGACGCTGGAAGACGCATTCAATAATCTAGAGGGTGTAACTTGCAACAAAGCAGAAGGGGCAATGTATCTCTTCCCCTGCATCTGCTTGCCTGAAAAGGCAATTAAGGCTGCCGAAGCTGCAAAAACAGCTCCAGATAACTTCTATTGTCGCCGTCTACTCAATGCCACTGGAATTGTTTTTGTTCCTGGTTCTGGCTTTGGGCAGGTGAGTTTGTTAAAGTTGAATAATTGTGCAGCAAAAAAATTCAATCTTCTCCTTCATCATTCTTTTGACTGATCCTTTGAATTGATGTTTTTCATGGAAGCTTCCGGGCACTTGGCATTTTAGGTGCACCATACTACCTCAAGAAGATAAGATTCCAGCAGTTGTCTCCCGTCTCACAGAGTTCCACAAGAGTTTCATGGATGAGTTTCGCGATTGAAGGATCTTTGCATTTTAAACTCTGAAAAGTTACAAAATAAGATCATTTTAATACAACGATGGATGTTACCTTGATACATTGTAATTTTTTTTCTTGGAAGGATATATAGAGGTTTTTCCTTATTGCTCCTCCATCGAAGTGTTTCCCTTCGTTGTGATCGGGAAAGATATGTTGGATTGTAATCACATTTCTTGAAAACGAAGTTGAGAAATCTTTCTGCAGCACAATCGGGCTCAATAATGACAATATTTTCGCATCCTCCATTCTCTTGCAAATAATACACGCCCGCAGGCCCAACTACGTGAAGTCCTCATGGACGTATGAATGTATGGCGCATGGTTTGTGGTATTGCAGATTTATATGAAGGTGGTGTCAAGTTCTAAATCGTGACAAGTTGTGTCTGTCCCTGCGCACGGCTAGTCAGTTCCTTTAATTGGCCGGATTTGTTTGTAGCTTTCGGCGGTCATGTCTGATAACAAACAAAACCATGCAACATGTTTAATCTTAAGCTATTTGCCCCTCAAGCATTGATTTCGTTTTTTTTCTTTAGCATCTTCCTGTGATGTATATTTTTGTTAGCAGCTACACTCTACCGTCCTTGTATTGTTTAAATATTTTGTATGTACAGTTACAAAATTTAATTTAAAGCATCGAAGAATACGAAATGCCATGATAAAAAAAAAAAAAAACATTGTCTTGTTAATTGTAATATCATAACAGCCGGATATGGTTACTAACATTGGAGACATCTGATGGGGCTAATGGTCCTCTCTCGTCTGCTGTACAGATGCCGTGTTCGTGGGGAAGACAATTTATTTAGATGGTGTTTGAAAATATAAATATGTTTGTTTTTTAAAGTATTTTTTATGTAAAAAAATATAAAATTAAATTTTTTTTAAAAAAATTATAAATAATCTGAAAGTACTAAAAAAATATTAATTTAAAACAAAGAAAAAAATAAAAAATTTTAAATGTTTTTAAAAACGTTTTTGAAATACAAAAAAATAGACCATTATCTAAATTTAATGAATACCCCAACAAGGATAATTATCTTAATTAATTAATAATAAATAGAATATAAATATTATTAAATTTAATATAAACCTAAGACATAGTTATATTATATAGAATATATACATTGAATATTTATATTTTTTTCAATCAAATAGACATGTATTACTATTTCATTTTTTAATGAATAATAAATAATAGTCAAACAAAATATTAATATAAATACCCGAAATCTGATAAATATGATAAAAACATCTAAATTTTTTACTCGATCCACGTAAATATCCTCCTTCGCCATCCCTAAACGTTTGAAAAGATTTGAGGGTTGGATTGCTGTAATTCAGCTAGCAAAATAGCCTTAAAATAACTTGTCGCATGCAAACCAGGTTTTCTGGAAAGAGGTTAGTTATATATGATGCTAGCAGTCTTCCGAGAGACTCATTTTCTTGCGGAAAAATGGATGGAGATTGGATTTTGTTGATCCATGTCAGCAGTTTCGCGGCCAGGGACTAGGATGATCACACTTCTCCTAACTTGGAGTTTGACAATCAGAAAACCATACCATTGGCTAAATATCTAGATTGACCTTAAAGTTGAAGGAATAACATTGATTCACACCAGATTGACCTTAAAATTGAAGAAAAACATCGACTCACACCAGTCACCGGTCAAAATAAAACATTTATCACTCAAGTGGAGTCGCCACGTGATCCAAATCCCATAATATGGCCCGGTTTAGAGAAAAATTGAACTGTTCAAGCAAAATTTAGGCAACAGGGATATCATAAGGAAATTAACATTGTTTTCAAAGGCGGCTAATGACTTCCTCCACCTCAGCAGGGGTGTATAAATGGTATACAGGTGCCACCTTGGCAATATCGACATTGTTGGGAGTCACCTGAAATCATTAGCATAAAACAGTTAATGATAATGAAGTAAGTGTAAACAATACAACTAAACAGCTCAATTGATTGGACTTTAAGTGGAAACGGATAAAGAAGTATTGCATGCATAAATACACACAAATCTCCCATTATACCATGCAGAATAAAGGTTCTCACCTTTTCTTCCATGACTTGCTTTAGAATAGAAAGAGCGATCATCTCAGCTTCTTTAAGAGTGAGGTCCTGCACATGATTACCAAAATCAATCTCTATTCCAACTTCTAATTTAAAGTAAAAGATATGATAGATGACAATTAAGAAGGCTAATAAACTTGTTTCATTAGGGAGGATGACAACTCATCATCTTTTGGGAAGGTTTGAAAGATGCAACCATCCGGCAACCTTTTCATTCAAACTCCATTGGTCATTGTATTACCAAGTCTTTTAGTGTTCCAGGGAAGGGAAAGAGGCAAATATGAATCTAAGCAGCAATACCTTGTTATATTGCTCCTGTAGAGTACTGTCTGCACCTTCTGACCCTGAACCAATAGCCTTTGCATTGCACTGCCAAAATGTGCCAGATGGATCTGTGTAATACCTGCACAATGGAAGTTCCTTGTTTTAGGCCAAAGAGAAGCGAAAACACAAGTGATACTGTGCTGTTAATATAACATGTTTTTTTGCAGCTAAAAAAGCATGGAGGAAAGGGAATCAAACATGCTAGGATATCAGCTCAACCACAAGATTTTTTTTTTTTTTTTTTTTTTTTTGGGGGGGGGGGAATCCAAGAGAGATTGGAGGTAGTTGACTTGACATGCATTTGAAATCAGTAGTTCTCATGGTGGTAAATGCTCCTACTTTGGGCCTAGGACTAAGGTCCCACAAGATAATTCAAATAAAAGAGGAAAAAAGGGGTACCCGACCAGTCCCATAATCACTGTTTATGTATCAACTAGAAAGTGTCCAAACCAAATGGAAAACTAATTTACAGCCATTGTAACTTGTGGTAATGTAATTATTTGAAATGAATCTAACACAGAAAAACAAATTAGTAATACTTACAAGCTGGGTCCTTTCTCGTCATGACCAGCAATGAGAAGAGACACCCCAAATGGACGAGACTGCAAAGGAGAAGAATCTTCGTAAGTAAAAACATAGAATAAAGCATATAATATCGATATCTCCACATTCAACCTAGATTATGGTATGAAAAATTGTTTGGATAACAATTATTTGCATGTCAAAGTGGCAAGAACAGAAACTTGCTTCTTTTTTTTTTTTTTTTTCCTTCCAAGAGCATAGGAGGATCTGGCAATGTAAGCATTTTCAAGACAACCCACTTGAAGATAAATAGATGCACCACAGCAGCTTAACGAACAACGGTGATCACACATTTCTAGTATTTAGCAATAAGGAACAGTTAATGTATTTTCCAATATGGTATACATAGAGAGGGTGAGCATCACAATTGAATTTAAAAGACAAATACATGAAAATGATCACACAACTTTGCCAGTAAAAGGAAAAAGGATTTTTAACATCTTTACCCAATAGGGGCACATCATAATGAATAAAAACAGCAGTAGCTTGGGAATTGGCCATAAAAAGAATATCATAAATGAAGAATTGAGAGCTCGTATAAAAAATTATCAAAAGGTAAACAACTATTACCATGGATTCTTCATCACCTTCACCAAATCGCAGGGCCAGATCACAGAGTGCTTGTGTTGTAGACTCCACTGTCATAGGCTCACCGTACGAGAATCTGTGGTTCTGAGGAATAAATTAAAAAAAAAATAAGTGGAGGAGCGATTTCACAATGCCCAAATCATGGCAGCAGCAGAAACAATTACAATTAACTTATACCTGAGTTTCAACCCGGGCATGCTCAACAAGTGTACGAGCATCTGCAATTAGTCCGCTCATAGCACATCCAATACATTCATCAATTTCCATGACTTTCTCCACGCTACTAGGCTCCTGAAAAATGAATTGAACAAAATGATGACTGAAATAAAGCTATACTCATCTACATTTGAAACATTACCAAGTGTGACCAAGAAACAAGTTCTCTATGACTAAGTTAAAGTGTACTTCCAACACAACCAAGACAAACCTATTACATAAAAAATAGCAGGACTGCAGGAACACTTCTTCCAAATATGAGTTATCAATCAGATTTTAGGATTGCTGCAAATATATCATGGAACATGGAAAAGTTTCCAGAGCTTATGCATCAAGAAGGAGTTCGGTTATTAATTTATAAAGCTCTTCAGGAGTCAAAAGACAAATCTAAAGAACTACCACTTCATTGAATGTATTATAAAGTCCAGATCCACAAGTCTCATTTCACAGTCACTCCAATATGCAACCATGCATAGTGGAAATTCAAAACAATACATTCTTAGAAACAAACCAAAGGAAATCGTCAAACTGGCATATAAAGGTGATCCATTCTTAGGTTTATCAAATCAGAAGTGAACCAAACATGTGATATAATAAAATGAAAAGTGGATGCAAGGAGAAAGAGACAAACCAACAGAGGTGAAGTGATACGCTTCTCAACTGCAAGCACAACACCTTCTTTCGTCTTTAAACCAATTGCAGTTGAACCAAGCTGTGATTAAAATAAAACAGAACTTTATTTTCAATCATGTAAAAACCAGCTCAACCTCATGAAGACCATGAAGAGAGAAGATTGAAAGGAAGGCGAGGGGAGGCCAAAAAAAGGCATCATTATGAAGTAGAAGTTTAAAAATACAAACAATCAAGATCGCTAACGATTTCTAGGAAGTCAACAATTTTGCAGGTTTCTTAGAAAGGAGAACTGAAAATTTTCCCATTGAGACAGCTCATAGTGAATGTGTTGTTAATCACGTATTCTGACCATGGGTTATAAAGCATCAACATGGCAATGGGAATTCCTTACACACTCATATTGTCACACTAAACAGCCCATATAATTAAAAACTCCATAGGTTTCTTAGATAATCTGAAATCTTATTGCTTTAAAATAAACATATAGCAAAAAGGAGGAGAAAAACAGTTCTCCAAGTTCTTACAAACACATGTGCATATATCCAATCATTAACATTTTTTAGCTTATTTATATGGATTGAAGGACTTATAATTAAATCACTTCATATATATAAAGGACATTCCTAAAAGCTAATTAGTTCAAAAATATAGCTAGCCATCAACATCTACTTCTATGAATTATTAGTACCCACAACCAATAAAAATACTGTCGATAATAGAGCAACTATCAAGTACATTCACGGGTCTCTTAATTATTATCATATAGAAAACCCCAAAAACTTGCCACATCCTGTGGTTTTAAAAAAAAACATCTCTGCTGCCAAATATCATGGTGAAAACTTAAAATCTATACGATAACGCCGTTAACAAGACTAATCCTTCAAAACCCAGTTGAAAAATTCACAAAAAAATCCTATTCTGTCCAAATAAGATGCATAAGATCGAACGTTCAGTAATGGGATTTGAGTGAAATATCAAAAGAAAAAAAAAAAGATCAGAACTTTTTCAGTGGTAACAGAAAAGGGTTTTGAAGAGGGGTTTAGAGGGTTACCTTGATGGCTTCAATAGCATATTCAACCTGAAACAATCTTCCTTCTGGAGAGAAAGTGTTGACTCCTCTATCATACTCGGTCCTTTTTTTCAAAATTTTAAAACATCAAACACAAATCGTCAAAGAAAAAGATAAAAAAAGAAGGGACATTTTTTATGAAAGGGAACTAATAATGGAGCTTATTCATTACCTTGTGAGAAACATCTTTGATTGGATCTAAATTGCTTAACAATTTCTTGCTCTTGAGAGAAAGAGCTGCTTTGTTTTTGGAGTTAGTCAGATGGGTTAAGCTCTCTGGACTTGTTTCACAAGACAGCCACTCCGAAACGTTTCGTGATTCGTTTTCCCCAACAGTGGCGTTTAAGGGAGATCTTAAAACGGAGTGTTTCGAATTTATCGAGAGTGGTTGTATTTATTTTTTAAAATATTTTTTATATTAAAATAAATTAAAATAAAATATTTTTTTATTTTTTAAAATCAGTGTATAAAATAATTTAAAATAAATAAAAATTAATTTTTAACAATTTTTTTAAAAAAATCTTGAGTTTCTAAACGCTCTCTAACGGTGTTGTCGGAGAAGTAGAAATTTATGGATAATAGAGGTTTATTTATCAAAATAAAAGAAATGGGATTTTAATTAAATGATACTAACCACTTTGCTAAATTAATCTTACAAGTAAGTGTTTAATTGATCATTGTTACAGAGTTGTAAACTCAAAATCAATATAGAATCTTTCAATTTGTGTGAATAATATTTGCAAGATTTGATGTCAAAACATAAATTTAGAAGAATTCTGAAAATCAAGGACCCACTTGCACGATAAATACTTGTCTTTGTAGAGAAGGAAGTGGACTTGTTTATAAATATAAATAGAAACTTAAAAAGTACGGGGTAAATAAATACTGTTTTTTATAGACAAAAAATTGTGAATTAGAACAATGTTTTCCCTTTTTTTTTTTCCTTCCAATGTAGTCCTTTCAAATTCAATTTATTTAGGATTGGGATCAATAATTTTTCTTCACAAAGATTTCTTACAATGTTCAAAAAAGATTCCATATGAAATCCATATTCGATTCGGTAAAATTAAAATTAATTTTCTTGATTAAATATATAATTAAAACTCAAAACTAAATCTGAAATAAATTTCCAAACATTTTTTTTAATATTGTATTTGACCCGTGTTTTTAGCTTTTTCACCCCCAAAGTTTGTTTTTCAATTTTTTTTATTTTTAATCTTTAATGGGATTTTTACATTTTGCTACAAGATTTATATTATTTGCATTTCATTCTCTTAGTTAGAGAGAGAAGAGAGGGAGTTGCTAGAAAATAGAAGAAGAGAGAAAAATTATGAGTTGGCCTGATTTTGGTAATAAAAAAATCAATTTGATATCAAAAGATTTTGTTCAATAAAAGAGGCCCATTAAGGTATTTTTTTGCCTTTATCTTGTCTAAAAAAAGTAGATATAAGGTTAGGAAGTATTTTAGATTCAGGTTGATTTTTTTTTATTTTTAACTGATTTTTAGCTGATTCAAGGCCATAAAGGGATTCATTTAGGTTTTTAAGGTATTTTTATGGGTCGAGAATGAATGAAAATCTAGGTTTTTTTCTTTCATGAAGTCGAAGAACCAACTTTCCAAGCACTTGAGATTAGGGGTGAGCAAAAAAACTGAAAAACCAATTAAATCAAGAAAACCAAAAAAAATTAATAAAAAAACCGAACTATGAACAAGAATCGATTAAACCGATTGAAATATTTAAAAAAACTGCTGGTTCGGTTCCA
>Ga0325403_1002542_pt1 | contig 16233 bp, 6 predicted proteins | sample PopdelMetagenome_19_FD_205665 | JGI IMG/M metagenome (GOLD analysis project Ga0325403, IMG submission 205665) | Populus deltoides microbial communities from Bellville, Georgia, United States - Xylem-PdKOR-R4 | ecosystem: Host-associated > Plants > Phyllosphere > Stem > Wood/Secondary xylem...
GGGTAGGAGATCAAAACAAGGAAGCGTAACAGATATCAAAACAGAAAGCAAGAATTCGTGGACGAGAGCAAGGGATGAGATCCAATCACTTTCTACCATCCCATTGGTCCACGTAGCTCTCACCTTCTAATCCCTCGACACATGTCTGGGACCAATCCTTCGCCCCGAATATTTATGCCCTGCACGTGGTCATGCCCACTGACGTCACTTTGTAGCCGAGTACACAGGGAAAGAAAAAAAAGAGCCGACGGTTCTCCGTCTCTGGTTTCAAATAGTGGTTTCTTCGTCTCTGATTTCAAAATGTTTTTTTTTCTCTTTTTTTATTTTTTTGTGATTAAGAACCCTCAGAACTTACTTTACTATTTTCTCAATTAGAGTTTTCTTGCACTGATTTTATCAGTCAATAAGATCGATTCTATTTGATCAATTATTTTCTTAAGTGGGTTTTTTTAATCTGTTTGAAATTTTTTTTTTTATTAGCGTGGGGTGTCCGGGCCAGCTTACGCGCACCACGACTATTCCCCACGGTCCACTGAACATCCTGCAAATCCAGTGAGCAGGTAAGGCACCGCGGGGGTGACAGGGTGCACATAGAGGGTCGAACCCGGGACAGGAGCGGAACAAGTCACACGATTGACCACAACGGCTAAACCAGCTTACGTGCACCACGACTGTTTGAAATTTTGATTGCATAAGTGATCATGATGGTTTCTCGTGCTGGTGATTTTACGAGCATTTAATTTGATGAAGATGATGGCAATGAGAGGGAAGGGAATGATGGAAATTAGGAATGAATAAAACTCAAGTAAGACTCTATTTCATATATTCTATTTCTTTCATTCTTTTTGTTTCAAATCTTGGTATTTACAGAATCTTCCCTAACTAAAATACTTAGAACTTTGATATAATGAATTGTACAGCTAAAAGACATTAGTTTTCGGCGTTAATGCGCATCTCTTCGTAATATTATTATTATTGATTGAAATAGTGTTTTTTTTATTTTTGCTTAGATCTTCTAATTCTTATTTTGCATTACTTAATCCTTTTTAACTCAAATTAACACTCAATTATATATATATTTTTTAGAAGGAATGGTTAAATTAAAAGACGGGAACTGAAGTGAAAATACAGGTAGAATAGGTGGTAAATTTGAAATTTATTATAAAAGCTCATTTTACTCCTCTATAGTTTTTAGTTATTAGATAATCATTCCCTTTAATTTTTATAAAATTAATTTTGGTATCAAACTTTATTTTTTTAATTTTTAAGTCTTTTTTTTTATGGAAGGAGAGGGAGAGAGAGGGAGTCACTGAATTTCAACATAAATAGAGAAAGTGAACACGTTGGTGATGATTATAACCACCAAAACAGTTGATTTTTGTGTTAAATAGTTCCATATGATGAGGAAAGTTGAAATGAGACGTTTTTTTTTACCTTGAAAGTGTCTAAAAAAACAAATCTGAGCTTGAGAAGATTTTGGATTTCAGGTTGATTTTGGATTTTGTGTCGGGTTTTTGTGTTTTTAAAGGTCATAGATTGGTTTAACAAGGTTCCTAGAGTGTTTTCTAGGTGTTTTAGGCCAAAAATGGGTTTGTTTATAAAACAAACTCTGGGCCTGTTTTTCCAACCACCACAAAGGTTAGATTCCAAGGATTTTGAGATGACACGTCGTCTACTGATACAAGATGATTGGGGCTCCACCTCCCTAGTAACTTTTTTTAAAAATAAAGGCATGTGTACTTGGGCTTGACCTAGCAAGCTCAACGTGGGTTGTTGCTCGATGGGCCTAGCTTGTCAGGCTCAATAGCACCTGGCTTAATTCGTTCTTTTTTTAATTTTAAATATTTTTTATTAATGCCTTATTTTCTATGTATTTTGTACAATAATTTTTTTGTTTTTGTTTTAATTTTTTTTGCTTATTTAGAATTTTTTAGATTGTGGTTATTTTTTAATGATATTGAGTATATTTAATTTTTAAATATGTTGAAATGGTTCATTTGTGATTTTTGTTAAAATTCTATATATATTAATTTTTTTAAAAAATAAATATTGGTTTTTTTCATAAGATTTTTAATATGGGCAACCTTACATAATATTTTTTTTCTTTTATTGTATTTAATAAATTTAATGTGTATGTCAGTTTATATTATAAATTTATTTTGATTAATAAATTCATTAAACAAAACTAGGTAAATTACCTGTTTTGCGATATTAAATATTTTGATCTACATTTGTCTCTTAGTTTTTTTAGTTTTGTTTTTTTATTGTTGTTATTTCTTTATTTATTTACATAATGGTTATTGATTTGTTTAGTTAGATGTGTGCATAAGTTTTTTGTTTCACATCTAGGATTTTGTTTATGTAAAAAAACACGTTGAAAAATTCTATATGTTTGATTTTTTTATTATGTTTTGATGTTTTAAATTTGATCTTTATTATTATGATTTATGATATTTTCCCTCAACCCTTTTATGCTCGATTCATGATTTCTTTATGTGCTTTTCGGGTCACCACCCTGATATACGTGCGACCTCTTTCAATAAACAAAATTATAGATTTTTTTTACTCATTTTAAAATGTTAATATCACATGAATATTTTTTTTATGTTGATAAAAAAGTAACTTGTCTTGTAGAGTAGTGCGAGCCAGTTATCTAGTTCAAACCTAAACAATGATGGATATTATCAAGCTCGTGAGCTAAATCAGTAACAACTTGCATACACAAAACTGTGTAACTAGGATTTTGTGGATTTCTAAGACAAGTAGATTAGAATCTTAGTTCATTGGAAGCTAATATTTTATGGGGTTTCTTTGAAAATTTTATGGGCCCTTTTTGTTTTTCATTTTTTATGACTTGTGGGCATAGAAATTAAAAAAAAATAAAGAGTTTGCAGAAATAGAGGTTAGTAGCCATAGAAGTACGAGAAATTAAAACTTTGATATTTAGATATGGCTTTTTTTTTTTAATTCTTAAACTTTATGGTGTTAATTTTGTATCGATCATAGGAAAAGTCCATGAATTACAATAACATTTAAACCAGGATGCATTAATTAACATATGGAAACAAAATAAATTTGGATAGTGAAACATATCTTTTCTTATACTTATTGGTTGGTACTCAAAGCAGATTATCTTTCTGAAATTCGAATGCTAATCACATATATGATTTTGTAGTATATTTATTTATAATTTTTTTTATCTAAATAATCCTAAACTTAGCTCTAATCCAAACTTGTTAATCTATCTGTTCTTTATCTATGTACTTATTAAAAAGTATCAGTGAAAATAATCATAAAAGATATTGCAGTTATAAAATTTGAATTGGCATGGAAATTGTAAACTTCAAGCTAAGAAACATATACAAGGATATTTGTGATTTATACAACCCAAATTGCAAATTTATAAAACTTGTTTCACCCTGAGAATATTGGGACACGAGGAGATAAGCTCTCGAGCTACAACAAACCAAAATAATCAGACTGAGATATTTTAACACGATGAGCTAAAGAAAGACTTAACAAAAAAAAGTGGAGATTAAAATCCAACTTAATCAAAATTAAAAAAAAATTAATTAAGTTTAAGGACTTAATTAAACTTTTAATGGGTTTAATTGGCTTAACTAAAGACTTAATTAAAGAAAAATTAAGTTTAAAAGTCAATTTGGCCATAATTGGAATAATTAATTAAGTTAAAGGACTTCATTTAACTTATAATAGTTTTATGAATACAATTGAGGACTTAATTGAAGAAAAATCAAGTTTAAAGGCCTAATTCGGGTCAATTCACAAAAATTAGAAGATTAGGAACATAATTTAAACTTGAAAAGGCTTAATTGGTGCAATTAGGGGTTAAATTGAAAGAAATTTAAAGACCACAGACTTATTGAGAGTCATATTGAAGAATTTCAAAACCAAAGACCAGAGTGCATAAGGTGTGTAAGTTTGAGGACTGAAATTAATCAAATTAGGGATATACTTGAAGAAATTAAAATTTTAATGGTTGATAAGTATGAAATTGCATAATTTTAAAGCCAAAAAACAAAGGGCAAAAGATAATCAAATTAAAGGATTTAAATCAATGTTTCTAAGGGTGTAATTGCTAAAATTTAGAAGTTTTAGGACCAATTAAGGATTCATATGCTTAAATTGGAAAGACAAGGACTAAACTTAAATTTTTCTAAAATCTTATTTTAAAAACCCTAATTTTTAGGATTTAAACCAACAACGCATCATTCGGACTTTAATGAAGAAATAAGTGACACGTCATTTGGTCTTCTTATCATCCCATTTAGTTGAAAAGGTTGATCGAGTTGTCTCTTTCAAGCGATTGAATGTGGCTTCTTCAACCACCTTACAGGCTCTAACCACTACTCGACTTAGAAACATCTCATCTACAAGGATCAGCTATCATTATCACATGTTTGTACCTCATTCGGTTCCATGAACTTAACAACATCTTGTCTATGATCAATCGTCTTTGCATTGACAAATTCAAGTTGATCAAGAGCTCACATTTCAATTAATGAATTTGAAGTTTTAGACCTCTAAATTCAATTTGGTTTGCTCTTAATGACATATCTACATCCCCTCTACAAGGTTTAGGTCAATAAATGATACATTTATGACTCAATATCCACAATGATCTTGACAAAGTACCCAACTCAATCATCTATGACTAAAGAAAAATTCATCATGATAGAAAAGACTCCTAAGTTATTCTCTCATGTGTGATTTTGGTTTTCATGAGGACAAAAAGGCACTAGGCAACAACTATTTCAAAAAGAAAGGTTTTAAAAGAGAAAGAATAAGAATCTTCCTTGAAAATCTCTTGGCAAAAAATCATCTTAGTTTTGAAATTTCTGGTATTGGTTTGGTTATAAAAGAGCAGTTACTCTTGAGCAGAGGATAAGGGTTTTTGGAGAGAAGAAACAGAAAAGAAAAGGAGAAAGATTAAAGAAAATTAAACTATAAAGTTTCTTAATAAAAAGCCTATAAAGTATTAATAAGAAGTGGAAGGAAAGAGGTAAAAGGTAGAGTTTATGAGTCCAGGATTGGAAGAAAACATACCAGAGATCTAAAGCTTGAAGAAGGAGTAAGAAATGCCTAGCAAATGAGACAATATTATTACACAATGTATACCTCTAACTTTAATGATGGAGAGGAGCTCAACGAGCACACTCCTTTTGTTTCTATTTTGTTTTTTTAGATTTCTGCCTAAAATGTTTGTTAGGCATCCTTTGAAGTTATTTGTCAATTTAAATGTAATAGATGCTTGTTTTTAAGATGCTTGTTTTTAAAATGTTTTAGTTATGCCATGAATCATCATGTATTTTTAAGTTTTGTTTGATGTCTATTTTGTGCTTTAGAATTTATGATTAAGTGATGAATGATAATTTAAAATGTTGTTTTGGCATGATTTAAGGCTTAGTTTAATCAATAATATATTTAAAACAAAATATGTTAGAGTGTGAAGTTGTTTTAGTTGATCTTGAGCTGTTTTTTATAGCCTATAAAGTTTACTTGAACTATAAGCATGATGCTTATGGTTAGGGAAGGGGGAATCAATTAATAGACCAATGTTTATATATAAAGGGATGTAATTTTTGCTGGCTGTTGGTAATTGGTTATGCTAGTTATTTTACTACCATTTATGGATTCTTGTTGTTTATGATGGTTCAAACAAATTGTATTTAGCATGTTTAATCTATATTTGCAATGCTTAGGTCCATTTTCATGGTTTTATGCTTTTCTTACGGGGTTTTAGCTTTTTGGGCACTTCTAGATTTGTGTTCTTGAGTGTGCTTCATCTGAAATTTGGGTTCCCTCATAATCTGATGTTTTTGTTTTCCTTATGAGCTTCGGTTGAGTCTCAGACCTATGTATGAGAGTTCTATGCCATTTTTCATTCCTTTTATTACATGTTTTGGATCAATCAATCCTTAGTTCTTTTTAATGCCTAGGTTAGGGGTCATGATTGTCGGTTTTGATTTGTTGAAAATAAGAACTTGTTATTACTTTTCAACACATGATTGTGCATTAGTTCTCCATTTTGCATTTTGACATGATCTAGCCAAGGTTGTTAAAATCGCAATTTTGACACTGCACGGAAAATGCAAAACAAACTCGGATCGTAAAATCATAAAATCGTAAGGAATTTTAAAATACATTAAAAAAAAATCATGCTTCAAATAAAAATTCATACATAGTTCAAGCACCTGAAAATACATGTTTCAAATAAAAATTCATACATAGTTCAAGTATCTTAAAATACATAGTTCAAATAAAAATTCATACATAAGTTAAATAACTTTTTATTAGCTAATAATTAACAAACTTAAAACAAACAATCTGCTGGTGTGTCATGTGAACTAAAACCAGCTTCATTGCCTTCATCTTCCTCATTATTCCTCAGACGTTCATCAATATCATTAGCATCAAGAAGATTATTAGTGTCACTACTAGTACCAATACCAATATTATGAACATTAGTGCTCTTACTAGTACCAACACCAATATCATCAATTTGAATTTCCAAATCATCTTTAGTACCATGACTCTCCATTCCAGCATCATTAGGAATTTCTTCTTCATCACTTTCATCTTCACTACCATTTTTTTTTCGTGTTGCACTGTCAATAACACCAAGCAAATCAATGTTTGAATGTTTTTCTCCCTCGGTTAGGGGTGATCATTTTCGGTTCGGTTTTTATCAAAAAAATAACCAAACCGAATTTTTTTTGAAAAAAAACCGAAACCGAACCGAAACCAGGTCAAACTGACCGGTTTCGGTTCTGTTCGGTTTTTTAGGGCAAAAACCGGTTAAAATCGGTTTGGCTTGGTTTTTCTGGTTTTGGCTCAGTTTTCTCGGTTTTGGCTCGATTTGGCTCGTTTTTTTCCGGTTTTTTGTCGGTTTCGGTTCGATTCTGTTTTTTAGGTTTTTTGCTTATAAAACCAAAACCGAACCGAACCGGCTGGTTTTTTCAAATATTTAATCGGTTTAATTGGTTTTTTTGTTTGGTTTTTTCGGTTATTTTTTTCCATTTTTCTCGGTTTAATCGGTTTTTCGGTTTTTTTGCTCACCCCTACCCTCGGTTATCCAATCATCATCAGATGGAAGATCATCTTCTACACCAAAATCATCAGCTTGCTTTTTTACTTGATTATTATTCAATTTCAAATTGCACATTACAAATATCAAGTCATTTATTTTTTTCTAGTGCAAATAATTTTTTCGTTTTGTATGAACCTAAATAAACAATTCAAATTTATAAGATTTTTATCAAATATTTCAACATTTAAAATAAAAAAATAAAAAAACTCACCATTTCAAATGCACTCCAGTTACGCTCACATCCAGATGAAATACAAGTCAAGCTTAGAACTCGGATTGCAAAGGTTTGTAATTCTGGACATTCATCCTCATAAAAATCCCACCATTGAGTTGGAGTTTTTTTTTTTTTTTTATCTCTTACTGTCTTTGCAACCTTAATGCCAAACAACCCTTTTGCATCCTTGAATGATTCAAGTTGAAGTCAATTTTGCACCTTTCACTTGCATTACACCATCATTTCTAAGCATTGATATAATCCAATTTTAATATTGGCATTAACCTTAAAATTGGGATTATAATGATAATGAGGATTCAAATAATAAGTTACTGCATGTAAGGGCCTGTGGAGTTGAAGTTCTCATCTTGCATCAACAATATTCCATATAGGTATATAACTATATAAAAAAACAATAAAAATATCATTACAATGTAGAAATATCTCAATTGGAAGTATCTCTAAAGACATTCATATTAATAAATGACAACATTTGAAATAAAAATTAACAAGATATATACCTTTTTTTCACATAACCATAATTCACTTATATCTTCTCTTTTGCTTCATCCATTGCTTTATATATAAAACTCATAGCTGGTTTCTCATCTAAATCAACTAACCGAAGAACTTTAATTAAAGGTACGCTGCCTTAATACATACAGTGATATCATGCCAAAACTTGTTGTCCAAAACACAATTATGAATTTGTTTCCCTTCTTTTATTCTTGCAAACCTACATGAACTCCACTGTTTGGAAGTAAACATAGTCATCAACTGCATTTTATGATAATTCAAACATCCTAGAGTCAAATATGCAGTAGCAAATCAAATGGCAGCATGCCTAATCAAATCCCTTCCTTTCGTAAGGTGCCTTAACATGGAAATAAGAATAGTTCTTGAATAAATATATGAGGTGATTCTCCTCCCCTTAGCAATAGTTACTTGATGAACCTCTAACTTCTTCTTAAAATCTTCTAATATCAAGTCAATACAATAGGCAACACATGGTGTCCCAAAAAACTCTTTCTTTTTTCCATTAATAATTGTCCCACTGTCTTATAATTTGCAGCATTATCAGTGATTACTTGGACAACATTTTCCTCCCCAATCCTCTCCACAATGGCATCTAAGATTTCAAATACCTTATCAGTAGTTTGGACATATTAGAAGTATCCACCGATGACAAAAAAATTATCGCTTGAGGACTATTAACCAAAAAGTTACAAATACAATGTCTTTTTTTATCTGTCCATCCATCAAACATTATTGAACAATCTGTTTTTTTTCCATTCTAGCTTGTACTCCTCAAGCAATGTCATTATTTGATCCTCTTTCTGCTTCAAATACTTCTCTCTAATATCATGGTAAGATGGAGGTTTAAAACCTGGCCATGCTTTACAACCAATTTAAGTGCCTTTAGAAACTCAAGGTTTTTTACACAATTAAATGGAATTGCACTAGTGTAGAAAAACCTTGCAATTTGTCAACATGCTTCTTCTCTAATATCCTTTTTTAGCAATTGATTTAGGGTTGTTTGTGTACTTCCACTCCCACTAGCTGCTCTCTTTCCTTTGTCCTTGGAGCTAATTTCTTTTATTTCATCATCATCATCATTTCCACTATATTGATGGGCCTTTCTTTTCTTCTCAATTGCTTCTAGATTTTTCACCAAAACACCCAAAATCATTTGCTTAACATTTTCTAAAACTTGCTGACATGACTCAACATTCTTACGAGTGCAAGCCAAATGCTGTTTGAAACGAAAATACCTCCACTGATAATTTTTTGACAATACTTACATTGAACTTTTCTAGAATTCTTATCAATATCTATACCATACTGCCATCCCACATCAAGTCTATTACCGGAAGAATTTTTTCTAGATGCCATAAGTTCAACAATTCAAAAATTAACTCAAATCAGTCTCTAATCAATCCAAACATTTTATTATTGTAATTAACTTTTTGTTATATATAACAATTTACAAAATTATAATACTTTCAATCTGCTTCAGTACATATACTATACAATTAAATTTTTCATCAAATCATTCCATCGTTCCATTAATAAAATGGCATCCTAAAATAATACTTTCAATCGTACTAAAATGGCATCCTAAAATCATTCCACAGTCCACACCACAGACACAGAGCAATCAGGCAGAGACATTCAAATTTCCACATTCCACAAACACATTTGATTTTTGGGTTTCGTCGCTGAGTTCTTGGCGTTCTTGGCTTTAGATTCAAATGAAAAACTCTTTTTGATTTTCTTTCTTTCTTTTTTATTTGTGGGTCGTGCTTTTGGGCTTGGACTAGGAAGCCTAACCTACGTAGCTGGGCGGAGCCCATTCCAGGTTTAAGGCATTGTTTGGTTGTACAAAATTTTACAAAGAAAAAGATGTATTTTTTTAATACTTATGACGTGTTTGACAAATACGCCCTAGCGAATTTTCACTAGTTTTTTTTTAATTGTTTTTCTTGTTTTGGTAAACAAACCCCAAATAATTTTCAAAACTTCTGAAAAAATCCAGAGATCATCTTAAAATTATTTATGAGTCCTTTACATATTTTTCAACCATTTCATTTAATATTTGGGCTGCAAACTTATATTGTAAGATACTAGCCCGATATTAAATATACATGCTTTTCTTTAAAATTTTAGAAAAATACAAAAAAATCCAAAATTTCTTATTTAAAAAGATAATAAAATATTTTTTTTTTGTGTGCACATGAACAAAATTCTAAAAGTTTTCATGCATATATTACAAAAAAGATAAATTATATTTTTATCATACTTTGTTATGAGAGCATATCTCTCTAAATTGCATATAATTATGAGAGCATATCCCTTTAAATTGCATATAATTTTTCATATGGCAAAGCATCTAAATAGTTGGATATTTTCAAGATGAATTAGAGGCAGAACTGGAAGAACTGGAAATGAGTTGAATTGGAAAAACTTTTTCAGCCAACAATAACAACTATTTTATTTTTTGATTGATTTCAAAGTTCCTTCTTAGCTAAAAATAAGGAGCATGTATATGAATAATATATACTTGAATGCTTATCTAATGTAAATAGCATGGACGTGATCATATTTTTTTAAAGAGTTAGCTAAAATGACTTTTTAGCTATTTTAGCTAAAAACTTAGCTAGAAAATAAAGAGTATGGATGTAGATGCTCTTATACATTTACTAGAAGTTTCCTAGAGGTTTTTTTTTTTTACCAAAATAGCTTAGTGGAAAAAAATTAACATTAAAAAATAAAAATAACAAAAACCTAAAACTAAATATGAAATTATTGCACATCTACTCACATATTATTATTCAGTGGATCCTTTTTAGACTTTCAATTTACAGATTCTTCTTCTTTTTTGACTTTCTTTTCTTTTTCTTTTTGTCCTTCTATTAATAGGTAATCTAGAGATATTTTTTTATTAATATTTGATTTTGGTTTTATCCTTAATAATTGTCATTTTGTCACCTATTCATGCCGTCATTTTTTTAATGACATCTTAAGCTAGCATTTTTCATGGTTGTAGGGTGTAATGTTTATGCATTTAATGCTAGCAATTTCTTAGCAAGTAAAAGATGTGTCAGTCATTGTTGATTTGATTCATGGTTTGGTTAGATTGCTAATAAAAATTCTTGGGTTTATCATGAATTATATTATACTGACATGTATGGTTTTTGGTCTCTTGAGATTCTAGTTTCCTCTTTCTTATAAATAAATCTTCTGACCTTTTTTTAGGTTTTGTAAATGCTTTGTTTTTTATTGTGTTATTGCTTGTTGCATTGGTTTATATTCCTCAATAGGAAATGTATTGCTTTTCTCTTATATTCTAACCCTTTATGTCATATTCTTTGTCATATGTTGTTATAAATATTTGGTCTTGAAACTAGGTCTCTATGTATTTCTTTCAATTAACTTCTATCTTCACCAAGCTTGTTATCATTATTCGTGCTTTACTTAGATGATTGATTTTTACTATAAAACTATAATTTTTTTTTTTTGTTCTTTGTGAAAATCTCTTTAGAAGTTTGTTTGCCTTTATATTTGTGTTGTTAGTCCATCTAGGTTTTCATTTTTGGATATATAATTAGATTATGTGTTATCTAAGGTGACAAGATTAGAATTGATGTTAACATGATTTTTTTTTATCATGTATTATTAGTGCTTTAGACAAGGATATGATTTTATCTTTATTGTTGATTTTCCCTCAAGAGGAATTTGATGCATGAGATCAACACTATCCTTAAGTTTTTTTTTGTTTTTTTGAAGACCTGCATCTATCTGTAATGGAATTGCTTCTTCAATAGGTTCTTTGTTGTTTGGCTGACATATTTTTTTTATTCAAATAAGTAGATCATTGATAACTATGTTATTACTATTATAAGTGTTTAACATATTGGTTTCAAAGATTTAATAGTGATATATCTGTAATTAAGTTTGATGTTGGTTGCTCTATAAGTTAGGACATAATAATTTTTTTTAAGTATTTGACATTGTTTTTTATGGCATTGAAAAGATTATAGTGCTCACTAAACAAATAATTGTGCTTCTTTACATGATTTTATCATTCCTTCTATTTTTAAAAAATCTTCTTAAAATAGATATTAAAATCTATTCTATTTAGGTTTTTGAGTGATGAATGCCAGAATATTCATAGGTTTTCTCTTACTTAAAGTTTGAAGCAAAGAAAAAAATTTAAAAAATTATTTTTTTTCAAAAATGCTTTTGAAATGTAAAAACTAACTTAGATATTAGAGTCTGTTCTATTTAGGTTTTTGGGCTACAATATTCATAGGTTTTCTAATGATTTTCTTTTACTTAAAGTTTATCATTAGTTTTTATAATCTTTGATAACTTGTGATTGTGTGTTTATACTTTCATGGGGTTTTTCACTTAATTGGTATTGTAGTGGCGGTTGTTTTTTATTTAGAAATGCAAAGAAATAATGTTTGTTTTTTTAAATTCATTTTGATATCAACAAGTCAAAACAATTCAAAAACACAAAAAAATAAAATTAATTTGAAGTAAAGAAAAAAAATTAAAAATAATAATTTTTTTCAAAAGCAATTTTGGAATGTAAAAACAAACAGATTCTAAATATACTCTTCCTTTGTTTTTTTTTCTTTTTTGCTTTGCAAGTCTTTATATTTCCTTTCTTTCCTACCACCTCCTTTTCTTTCGAGTGTTGAATCCATTAATATTTGAACAAGTTTGAAGGATATAAATTATTTTATTGTGTACTTCCATTTTCTGGCAATAATTTAGATAAACAAATAATTAACAGTTGCAGTACATAAATGCTTGAGATGTTGCTTAACATGTATTGATTGTAGATTTTGTAAAGAGATACATTTTCGGTTTCTCTTTATATATTAAAGTAATTTGTAGGTTTGTTTGTGAAGTTTAGTATGCATTGTTGCGGGGGTGCGCGACATTGAGAATGACGAATCTGCCTCCTGAGATGTGTTGAAAGGAAAGAGTTTTGGGTATAATCATAGAGTTATAATTATAAGGTTCAAGAGTCCCCACCTAGTATTACAGTTACTAGGAGACCTATGGTCTGCGAGAGTTTGGGTAAGGGACTGGTTGTGCAAGGAGAAGACGCATCACTCCAGTGCACCCCACCTAAGATAAGTTGCATTATTGTTTGATTGTTATTCTAAGTCGTATTTGTTCATTGGTCTTGTCTAAGGTTCAAGACAGATCTCCATTCGTAAGGAAGTCTCTACCTTATCAAGTTAAATCCTAATAATTCTAATGTCTAAATTTTAGCATCGCATTTATTTTGCACTTTATATCTTTAATACCTAATGGTATACTTTAGAATGTAATTTTATACCTCCAAATATTAAAATCTACAACTAATCCTAACATTTTAAATATAAATTGAACAAAATGATTAGTGAATGATTTTTGATATTTTGGTCAAATCCTAACGAATAATCATAAACTGATTATGATATCCATTTTACATTATAAAATATAAGAAAGATGATTTTTTTTTTTATGAAAACATGCTTGGAAAATTTTTAGGATTTGATTGTATGCACAAAAACAAAGCATTTTTTTTATGTTTTTTGAAATGAAATTTTATTTTTAATTTTTTTTTGAAGTTTTGAAGGAAACCGAGTATTTTTAATATCGGTATCTTATAGTGTAAGTCTATAGCCCGATATTATACAAAATTGTTGGAAAAACATACAAGGGGCTCACAAATATTCTTAAAATGCCATTTTGAAAATTTGAAAAAAAATATTATATATAGTTTAATACTATTTTATTATTATTAAATATATTGGCCTGGGGCCCAGCCCAGCCATCTAGGCTCGACCTAGCTGGGTCGGGTCGACAGACGACCCAACAAACCTAGCCTTTCTTTTTTTTTTAGTGGGTTGGACCCAACCCAGCCTAGCACAACTTAATGATTGGCCTAGCTCAATGACTAAGTTGTATTGTAAATAATAAAATGTGAATTATAATTCATGTTTTGCATGTTTACATGTAGAAGAATAAGAAAAACAAGGGGGATGAAGATGATTACCTGACACGAAGATGATTGGTTGATGGTTGTATTGGGTGGTTCAGTGTGAGGAGGATGGAGGTGCTAGTAGCTCACGGAGGCTATGTTGGTTGCTGGGAAAAGAGGTTGACAAAGATTATTGTATAGGGGAAAAAGAAGGAGCTCACGGTGGTTGCTCCTGATGCCGATTAGGAAATGAGGTTGCAAGGTTGTTGGATTGTTGTTGGATATGGTGATTCTGAGGTGGTGGTGGTTAAAGAAACTAAAGTTGTGGTGGTGGAGGAGAAAAGAAAGAGGCTAGCAGATGAAAAACTAAGGGAAGGACTGGGTTTTTCCAAACTTTGCACCTTGATTTCTTCCCCCTCAATGCCTGGAATCCACCCCTTTTTATAGAGCTGGAAGAGGGATATTTTATCTCTTTTAGGGACTAGGCTTGGCTCTTGATTCGAACAGGAAGGATCCTAATCGTTGGCTCAAAGTGATCATTATAAACTATCAAATTTTGGCAGTTAAAGGCTGTTTAAGTTAGCCTCTTTGGGTCGATGTCATGGTTGTTGTGGTGTTAATCGACTAAAAAAAACCATACCAAGGTATGATCATGTGTCAAGTCATCATTGTGGTGTATGGTTTGTCTGGTTTGATTGAAAGATGAAGCATTAAATGCCTCTGAAAAGCAGCCACCTAAGTAGTTTTTTCAGGAAAGAAAAAGAAGATGATGAATAGTACCTAGACGACAAATCATTTGGTCCTTTTTTTTACTATTCAAAACAACGCTGTTTTAGACTTTTTAGGGTTTTAATTTAAGGATTTGACCAAAGTTCAATTTGGTCCTTCGACTTTTAATTTTTTTTCAATTTGGCTAGAGATTTCTTAAAGGGACGGTATAATAGGGCTCAAAGGCACACTATCTAGGAGATAAGAGCTCGAAAGAGCACTCAGAGGAAAACAGATAGGGCTTGAAGACATACTATCAGAGAGATGAGCAAAGACGCACTCGAAAGGAGGTAGGGTTATAAAACACACTTCCCGGGAAATGAGGGCTCAAAGACGCACTCGAAAGAAGGTAAGGTTAGAAAACACACTCCCTGGGAGATGAGGGCTCAAAGACATACTCGAAAGAAGGTGAGGTTAGAAAACACACTACCCGAGTTGAGGGTTAAAGGCGCACTCTAAAGGAGGTAGGGTTAAAAAACACACTACCTGAGAGATGAGGGCTCAAAGGCACACTCGAAAGGAAACAGGGTTAGAAAACACACTACCCGAGAGATGAGGGCTCAAAGACGCCCTCGACAGAGTTAGAAAACACACTACCCGAGAGATGAGGGCTAAAAAACGCACTTGAAAGAAAAAAGATAGGGCTAGAAAGCACACTATCTGAGGGATGAGGGCTCAAAGGTGCACTCGAAATGAGGTAGGGTTAGAAAACGCACTACATGAAAGATAAGTGCCTAAAGGCGTGCTCGAAAGGTGCTTTATGGTAAGACACTTGTCAAAGATCAAAGTATAATGTATTATGATCAATATGTATGTGTATTTACCTAAGAAATATTGGTCTTCTTTTCTTCATGGAGTTTCTTTTTTCTCAAAAGTTTGAGTCTCTATAATAAGTTTTGATAACTTTTTCGCTCTTATTTATTCAAGTCATATCTTGTGATCTTGATTTTTAAGAATAACATGATATCAACCTATTTCTTTGCCTACAAACTTTTATCTTAAAGGTCGCCAACTTTGCCTTACATTTTGTGTTTTCTTATAATAGGAATCATGGAGTCAACCTTATTATATGCCTTTTTATTGCCCCTCAGCCTAATTATGTCCTCAAGCATTCAATTTGGGTTTTCTCTAGGAATTCAATTATTTGAAAGAAGATTTGGTTATTTTTTATGGATAATTTTTAGAATTTCAAAGTTATTCCAAACACAAATATGTCAGTTTCAAGCAAACTTGTTTTGAAAAAATTCAAGCGATTTTCATAGATAGGCTTTTATAAGGGTTGAAAAATTTTGTTTTGCTTTCTATTTAGTTATCCTGTTCGCATGATGTCGCTCACGAGTTTTAGTGATTTCACCTAAATTTATTAGTTATTTATTTTTAAATTTATTTTATTAATTTTTTTTCTTCATTTTCATTCTTAAATATTTAAAATCTTAGAGATTGATGTTTATATTTTTTCTTGATTTTTTTATAATATCAAGTCATGAATTTTTTCTTTTCTTTAAAATACTTTAACAGCACTTGAACACCAGTTTTTTACTTTACAGAAAATTCAGCCAAATCCACGGCGAAAACTGGCACAGCTACCGGCAAATTAAAAGACGTGTTGTTTTTCACATTTACGAAATAAAAAGGATAAAAGATTGAATCGATTCC
>Ga0325403_1002544_pt1 | contig 16230 bp, 3 predicted proteins | sample PopdelMetagenome_19_FD_205665 | JGI IMG/M metagenome (GOLD analysis project Ga0325403, IMG submission 205665) | Populus deltoides microbial communities from Bellville, Georgia, United States - Xylem-PdKOR-R4 | ecosystem: Host-associated > Plants > Phyllosphere > Stem > Wood/Secondary xylem...
AACCAAATTTTCTAACCTCTAGTTTTTCCTGTAATTGGCTCCCATGAGAAGGATTTGTTTATACTAGGGACATATGAGCCAACTATCTTATTCTCCTTTTTAGGATACAATACAATAAGTTATTAGATTTAATTAAATGGAATGCGAGGAATGGTACAAAAAAGAAGGGGATTAAAATAATTAATATATTCTTAAAACAAAAGGTACAATCAAAAGGAGTTGTTTGGGTTTTGTGGTGGGGAGGAATATTTCAGGTGGCATGCGTTTGATTTTATTGAGTACAAATTAAGCATGACAAACCCTAAAAGTAAGCTGCTACCCTTGACATCATTCCACTCACCTTCTTCACCTTCTCATCCCGAGGCAAAACCTGCCAGTATACATTCTCTACCTCTCCCACCCCTTGCCTCCTCATTCCATTCCTCCCTTTCTCTCTCTGTCTCTGTCTCTCCCCGACTCCAAGTCCCTTATATATGACCATGATCAACCTTAGACAAGTTATTACTATCTATATATCATCAAGAAAGATCATGAGTTCATTCCCATCTTCTTCAATTTATCTTTGAACTCTAGTTGAGCTGATTGCTTCAACACTCGATAAATATCTTGATTGATCCATTCCTAATGGCCAGCTTTTGTTTCTTGATGTTAATCAAATTAGCACCGCCACTCCTCTATTAACATTTGTCCAGCTCTTTAATTTTCTTTTCTTGGTGCAACAATGATTTCTATTTATTTTTTTGCCTTTTATTTATTGTTTTATGTTTTCATGTGGTGTAAGAATATCGTTTCTAAATACCAGCTAAATTATAATTGAATAATAGGGTTTTCTTTAATCGATATATTTTTTTATACTCGCGCGTGTTTGCTAAGTATTATGGAATATATTAATTATTTATGCCTTTTAAAAGTCTAGATTTTTTTTTCTTTTTTGCTTTGAGAATAAATCTTGATTTTAATTGACTGAGTTCAAGGAATATATATAAATGATCATGATTTCAAGATCCCACTTCATGACTATATATAACCACCAACAAGACCACCACCTCCACCTCTTACTCCACCGAGCCACCATCCTTTTCCCTACCAAGAGACATATAGATACCGTAAATGATCATATTATTGTCCTTTGACGAGTCGTATGTGACCATATCTAGTGTTTCTTTATTCAAGTACACACTTTTTTCCCTTTTGGTTGGTAAGTGGCACCAAGCCTGCAGCAGCTAGCAAGTTTTAAAAGCTAAAACCTGTTCACATTATAAACTTATCGTGGTATGTTTCTACTTGCATGATCATTTTGCCTTTTTCTGATAGGAAGAGACACGGTAATCTGTGCTGGATGCTAAGGAAGCAAAAGAAAGCGATGTTGGTGAGGTTCAATCCGAAGACGGATTTACACGTGAAAGTAATTGTAAAATACGATCTCAGATTGAGCCGCGCCAATATCACTTTCTCAGGGTTATTTGCTTTCCCAGCTTTCACCTCAAGGTCTCTTCTGTCATGTTTTTCTCGATTTCTTTCTTTGGCATGTCTAGTGATCTTATCCTCCTCACACATTGATGCTACTCTCTTTTTCTACCTTATTTGGTTCACGTTCATACCTGCATTATTACATTTTCCTATATATACGTACAAACTCTTTGCTCATATACCGTGGCAGATATTGTCCGTCTTTCCCTTGCTCTTCAGCTTGCAGCGTTTCCAAGAAGAAGCTGTACCAGGAGCTAGACAAAGGTATGTAACTCCATTGCTCTCCTTAATCTCAATAGATTAACAAGTTAGGGTTCTTCCCGAATTTAACTTGTTTAAATTTTTTTACAGTATATTTAGTAAGATGGAAGATAGGCACAAGGGATTAGGTCCAATATCCAAGTTATTACAAACTAGAAGATTGAAAAATGTGAATATATAAGAGAGGAATGAGATTTTATTCATATTTCAAATTGAACACCCATTTAATTTCACCCCTCCAATTAGATACAATGATAAGGGCTTGGGGTGATCCACTCCTCCCCACAAAATACACGAAGTTAATTACTTCTGTTTGTATGTTCAAGTTCTTAACGTAGACAGATAGTTAACTTACCAAAAAGGATACATGTAGACTATTCTCTCAACATTGAAGTCACTTGCCAAGAACCTCGATGGTATATACGAGCTTGAATAATATTACATTCATACTTGTATGTACTATCAAATCATAGGAGAGATGTTTGACATTGACATGATGGGATATCAAGACATGTTTTAAGGGATTTGTGGTTTAATATTTTATTAAGCTTAGAATATAACAATGATTCTTCTTTGTTTAGCATCTATTAGTAGTCCTTGATGTCGCTTACTGGCTTCAATTACTTAATTGAAGAATATATAGACTCATAAGTGACCCCCCCCCCCCCAATCCCTGGCCCCCATTAAATTAAATTTCTAGATTAGCTATAGTATCCATCCTTCCTTCTTTTCAGTAATCTATTTAACTAACAGAATAATCTTATTGTAGAAATTGGAAATGTTGGGAGCAAAATTTCATGTAAATATGAAAACAAGAACAAAAAATAAATATTTACTTAACATTTCTTGATTCTCTATATTGCTTCAAAAATATAGAACTGGTATTGTTGTGACTGCATTCAATTTGATACAATTTAACTAATGATGTTGCTGTGCTTGCAAATAAAGCCGGATCAATATTCTTGTGAAAATATTTAGAATCATTTTCAGAACATGAAACAATTTCGTCGTTTCTAACTTCATAATTCTCAGCATGCCTTGTGCTATATATATAGATACATGTACTGCGCCAAAAGAAGGAAAAGGGTTGTATAAGTTATTTATAGAAGGGGCCTTTTTTATATTAATTAACCTTATATGATTTCATGATTCTAGGGCATGGATATATGTACGCATGTACCAAATATATATTGTAGTTATCTGTATCTAGCTAGACGTTGGTGATGGAATTGCTTTGACTTCTTTGTGTGAACTCCTTTTTAAAGCAGTTTTTGCAGATCTTTTTGTACTCTTAAAGAAAAGAGAAAGAAATAAATAGCATATTTTATTATCCAAAAAAAAAGAGAGAAAGAAATAGCTGAACTTGAAATTGTGGGAAAAAGATAATTGCTGATTTCGAAATAATAAGCTTTTTTGCTAGACGCCAACGAGGCTTCTAAAGTGAGTTGCATTATTTGGTTTCTGTCGGCAGATTGTCATTTGTCAATAGTGATCACTGTTACATTTCCCCCCCGACTTTCTAGCTACTAGTGCAAAACTTCACCCTGTTTGGGGTCCTTCCTAGCTAGCTAGCATTATTTTTCAATTGCCATTATCTTTTGGGTTAGTTTTTGTCCAGCTAAATACAAATAATTATTGAGATTGATTTCTAGAATGAACTATGGAATTGTCTAGATCCAGCAGTACATGCTCTCTATTGTTTCATTTTAAGAGATTTAAGGCCATGAATCATCACCTATATATTCCTTTGATTCAACCTTATATTTCTTGGATCCTTAGGTAATTAACAAGGTGCCAACATTTCTACCTTGTAATCCCATATTGTTGTAGACTAGGTATGCTCTCTCTTAATTTCTTGAGTTTAAACCTTGAAGCAAGCTAATATGCAGGAGATCGATCTTGTGCTCCAAGAATATGATTTAATTTCTGTTGATATTTTTAATCATCGTGAAGAAGAAAGCTTTTCGAACTCATGCGGTTAATCACCATGCTTATAGCCATGGAAATGGTACTTGATACCTCATGAGTAATCAGGAAATTAAGGGTTACTTAAGAACTCTAGCAACATTACTCATGGTGAACTAGTGTCCTCGTGAAAATAGAGAGTGGAACTGGAACTGCAGTCACCCACTTTACGCTCACACGAACAGAAGTGCCCTTTGAGGGAGGAGTGGAACTGGAATCAGGTTTGCAAAAACATTAACTACGTAGAAAATATTAATCTTAGTAATATGTAAGAAAAAAAGTAAAAAAAGAAGAAGCTGTAATGGCTTCGATAATAGGTTTATATGGAAGAAACATCGTCTAGATGCGTACGTGACAGATTAGGACCACCCTTCTTCTACATCGATCTTCTGATGGTGTCAGCTCTTGAAAGCATCAATTTCTAAGACTGGTGTAATGATTCTCTTGTGTGAATGTTTGGATCATAAAATGTTTTAACTTTTTGAAATCATCAACTTAGAGTACTGATCTAATTGCTCGAAATGTTTTGAAAGCACAGTAAGACATGGGATACCATTTTAACCCAATTAATTAAAACGATATCAGTCATGTCATCTGACTATATTTTAAATTAATTTTTTTTATATTTAACCTGATTTAAGAGGTAGGTTAGTCAAGTCCTAGATAAATAAACTTATCTATCAACCCGAATTTAATAATTGAGATTGAAAATACAAGTTGTGGGTATATTTTACTGATTATCATTAACTATATATGTGGCTAGATATCCTCGGTTTGCTTAAGCAACTGTAGGGGAAGTCTGACCATTGTTCTGGCTGTGTTCTCATTTCAAACACTTCCTTACTACTTTTTAAATTGTCCATTTAATGCTCGTTCAACGCTTTCTTAGAATCTTTTAGTGTTTTTTCTTATTGAAATCAGAATTTATATATAAAAAAAAATGAAATTATATAGATATAGTTTTATTGTTACATTAGTCGATTACCCATACCAGCAACTGGAAGGCTAGCTAGCAGGCGGTTTTATATTATAAGATTGTTGTGTTATTTATGTGTTGTCTGAACATATTTTATAAATGAAAAAACATATTTTGCAAGCTATTTTTTAATACATGGTGAAGGTTGTGAACTTTCAAAGACGATATGTGGAAATATAAATCAATGTTCCTCATTTCTGGAGTATTAAATTAATACTCTTCATTTGTGGCATGGAAATGTAAATTTGGAGTTTCTGATTTGACATATAGCTAGTCATTCATTTAAGTTAGAGTTAGAAATATCAATATATAAACTTGAACGTTAACTAAGATTAAGTTGTTTTTATTTTTTTTAATGATGTTTAAGGTCGCATCTTCCATATTAATCCTATGTATTTAGTAGAATTTAATGGATGTTAGCTTCAAGATTCAAATCTAAAAAATTAAAAAAGAGAGCAAACCTCTTTAATCACTGGAACAACTCCTTAGGTTTAGCTACTATGATCCATGACATATTTATTTGCAACTTAGATTATATTTATTTCTTATAATTTAATTAATTAATGACTATTACATCATTTATTTTTTCTAATATTTTTTTAAATATATTTATATGCTTATAAGAAAAAGGAAAAACATACTTAAATTAAGGAGTTATATGGAAAAAAAAACTGTGAAACAAACTAGTTTTTAAATCAATAAAAATTATTAAAATTGTTAATTGTCACTCTTCATGCTTATAGAAATGGAACATTAAATTGTTGATTTTTTTCCAAGGTTGAAAGCACTAGGGAACAAATCTAATCATCAGGATTATGGAAATTGGGAGATAATTAATTTCCACACTGCATTGTTTCAACTTTATTATATATCTCGGAGTTAAAATATTTGGTTAATATTTTTATAAATAGAAAAAATCTTAACCATATAAAAATAAGTCTGGCAAACATGGTATGCTCAAAAAAACTTAGGTTTGGTAGTCGAAGCTCAAAGTAGCCTGAGTCTGGCAATTATACCGGACCTAAAGAGCTTGAGCTGGTAGTCAGCCAAGCTCAGAGTAGCCTACGTCTGGCAAACACGTCAAACTCAAAGAGTTTGGACTTGATAGTTGGCCAAGCCTGAGGTAGCTTGAGTCTGGCAAACATATCAGACCCAAAAAGCTTGGATTTGACGGTCAGTCAAGCCTAAGGCATCGTAAATATGACAAACATGTTAAACACAAAGAACTTGAACTTGACAGACAACCAAGTCCAAATAAATGTGGGTCTGGCATGACAAATATGCTAGATCCAAAAGCATTTAGATTCAATCATTATTAAGTTTTAGGGTTATATGTCCGATCTTAGACAATCTTCTAAAATAAAAGTATTGAAGGTATAATAAATTGTCATGCCTCTCCATCTAAAATAATAATTCGTATTGAAATAATGATTATATATCCTATACTCATAGGTGTATACAAAGTCTCTTAAGGGACCTATCATACTTATTGTCTCATTAATATATGTAACAGATATTTGTCTCTTATTAATATCGTTAAAAGTAGAGGAATTTTCAGTCCTTCCATTCTCTAAAAACAATAAGATTCAGAAGATATAAATACCTCGTGAACCATTTAGGTAAGGGTTTATAACTTTTTATCCCATAAAATAAACTCTTATAAATTTTAGAGTATTGACCCACTTAAAACTCAAGACAAACATTTTTATTTCTTGAATTTAAAGTTATTTTAAGACATTTATTGTTTTTTTATATATATATTGATTTTATCATCGAATGGTCTTTTAAGTCCCTTGATTGGAACTGTTTTTGCAGGTACTCAAGCTTTTACTATAAATCAGGAATTCTTGAGACTAAAGAAACGAAATCCAATTACTTAAATTGATTAATTACTATTCAAAACATTAAATAACCTTTAAATAATTCATTATTTATGTATTTTGGATTTTGAAATGTTATCAATATCCTTGTTATTGAAATTGAAATCTTCATCCTTGAAAATTTTCAATGAAATGACCCAATTGTATGACTAGTAGCTTGTGTTTTAATTTAATAAATCATCCTATCAAAAAAATTGGACCAAACATTGAATGAGCGAGTGGGATAGTAATTTTATTTTTATCTCTTTTAATCGAGACTTTTTAACACTATTTCTCAAGAAAAAAAATCACCCACAGAATCTGTGACGAAATAAATATTTTGTCTACAATTCCTATTTTTAGAATTTTTAATTCCATCACCATTTCTAAAACTAACAAAATATTTCGTTAATGATTCCTTCAATACTAGAAATTGTTAACAGAATAAAAAAGTCGACGAGCAATTTTCAATGATGGTATTTCATCAGCAATGCAGTCAATAATTTATAATACTGGTGGAATTTTTTCTAAATATTAACGGAATATTCCGTTGGCATTCTTCGATTTTTTTGGTTGTGTCATATGCACCAACAACAATAAATCTCGATGCCAATTGCTTCAGTTTACCCTTCAAGAACTAAAATCAGCAACTGCGAATTTTAGGCCTGACAGCAATATTCTTAGAGAGGGCGGGCTCGGATACGTGTTTAAAGGATGGATAGGGGAGAATGGGACGTCACCAGCAAATTAAATCTGGGTCTGGAATCACAGTTTCTGTGAAGAGTTTAAAGCCAGATGGTCTTTAAGGTCATAGAGAATGGGTGGTTAGTAGAATATCGAGCTGAGCCATGATTTTACAAGGAGGTTACAACATGTGCTGTGCTAGTCATTTCGCAATTCTCATATGCAACAAGAAAAGTTTTACTGTAACCTCATTAGAAATTGGCATTATAGATTAAATTTCCATCTGCAGGTTAAGTACATGCGACAAACTATTAACGGAAAACACAGGTGCAAAATTGCCTTTCAATCATGTATATATAGGACTATAGCGGACAGATATTGTTAGCAAGTTGATTATTGGATACATTTATATATCTCCAAACTAATCACATCTATATAGACAGTCATGCATAAATGACAAAGAAATAAATAAATAAATAGCTTGTAACATGCATCTGCAAATGAAAAGATTGCATGACTGGTATGATTGTTCACAAGTCATGAGTTCGATTAGTAAAATTAAAATTTGCTGTACATTCGGCTGTCTGCTTGCTGTGGTAAACTTTATTTTGTCTCGAATTCATTAGACTTCCTATTTTACAGTTTGATATGAGGCAACATGTTTGATTTTGAAGTTTGCTTGAGCATGGAACTTGATTGATCAATGCAACCATAGACTTAAAAATTTATTCGAAGAGAATAAGTACTTTCAGATTTTTTGGTCGAAACTAAACATCAGGGCTTGCTGTTATGTCCTCTCTAATCATATAGACTGGTTTCCTTTCATAATCTCAAAGCCATAACCACCTCCAAGATGTCTTCTACAGTGGCTCAAGCTTTAGGATATGTCACTGTCTAATGTATCAAACGCATCCTTTATGTCCCTCGATGTTTATCCTAGCTGGCTTCAAAATGACATGTCGAATACATTCTATTTGAGTAATTACTTTTACAGTGCGGGTTATTACTATTAGTAAGAAAGTTAGAGCCTTGAAAAGGGCCTTAGTGCTCTCATACAGGAAAAGAGAGAGACAACTTGGGAGGCAGAGCCACAGTGTTCGTTGCGGATGGCAAGCATATTCTAAAAAGGAGATGCTGCTGTACTCTTCATTTAACAATTCTCATACGCAACAAGAGAATAATTTTTACTGTACCCTTTTCAGAAATGATTGGCATTATAAATTAAAGCAAGGTATGATTCTAATGTGAATGCATACAGGATGAAATGCATCTGTCATTAGAAACCTTTACTGTGAATAACTTGGAGAGTAGGTTGAAGTAAAATGAGATTCTAGTTTGAATATGAGATGCATGCAACTGATATTTAAAGTGCTTATTTCAAAGATTCTTATGCTCAACTCATATATATATATACACACACACACACCCCTCGTATCTTTGTTGATAGCATAAGTGCTGATTTTGCTGGAAACATATCAGTGGCTTGTCTTGGACATGACTACGATGCTAAGCTTCTATGGTCAAACGCGGCCAGAGCCTGCACAGTGCACCCATTATAAAGAACTGATATGAAGTCCTCAACTTTTGAATCTGGACCATTCTTGGTGTAAACTCTAAGCAGGAGCTGAACGAAAAATTTTGGTTTTCGTCAGTTTAACTTTAATTGTGTAAGTGCAGAATGTTATTCAATACAAAGGTCTTTTGCGGTTCTCAACTGATGCAAGGTCTAAACCTGGCTGGGATTGAAATTTTAGTTTTGCGAGATGAATTCTGTATCAATGAAAGATACAGTAGTGACATACTCATGACGAAGTCTAAATGCAACTCCAAAACCTCAAAGCAATTGACATTCAGATAGCGACATGTAGCGATCTTAGAAATGGAAGGTTTCATCTAATTACAAGCTATATCTCAATTACAATAACAGCAAATCACAGGCAAGGTCTGAATTGATGGTTAGCTCTCTAGTGTAAGTTTTCATAGAAGCTGATTTACCTTTCTTCTTCAGATGTTTTTCTGGATCCAGAAAATCTTAGAACACCCAAACGTCATAAAACAAGCTTGAAATATTCCCTTCAGAATAGCCAACGAAGACAAAGGCAGAATACCAACCTTTGTTTTTCTTGATACTTGAATCAATCAAGGAGATTGAATCGATTGCCCTTATCTATAACGCTGCTTGCCAGTATTCAAGGGAGAATCTCTGATGCTTTTGGAAGATACATTTGCATGCTGCTGCGCTCCTTCACTTTTCTTCTTGCGCTTCCCTTGTTGAGACAAGCGAGAGTGATAAGATAAAATGGCAAGGTCGTTTAGATCTTGCAATGGAGTGAGAACCTTCACAACTTCATCCATTGTAGGACGGGACTTTGAATCCCTACTGAGGCAGCTGTAAGCCAATTGAGAAACTTTCTGGACCGCTTTAAGGGAGTAATTCAGCTCCAACCTGGGATCCACTAGCTGGTACATCTTTCTCTTGTCAGCTAAATAAGGTCGTGCCCATGCAACTAGATTCTGTTCACCACTAGGTCGCTTCTTGTCCATTGATCTTCTGCCTGTCAAAATCTCAAGCAGCACAACTCCAAAGCTGTAAACATCACTCTTAGATGTCAGGTGTCCTGTAAAAGGAGCCAAATGTGCAATTTTGTTAGATCCCCATCAAGGACAGGCTCTAGATCCCAGTCTTGAAACGTATTTCATAGCAGCTAAACTGGATGAAATGAGAGTCTTGGTTGGTTTCTAGTAGAAGTCAATGCAAGTGTTTGTTATAGTCAGATCAACATGTACTATCAGGTACTGTATTTAAACCCCCAATTGGATGATTCACTTCAGGTTTAAAATAGAAATGTAGATGCCTGGACAAAAGGTTTACTCTTTAGTTGACGCTATTCCTCTTTTCTATAGAAAGTAAAACTTGTTTTTCTAGTTGATTACATTTTCCTCATGAAATGCAGGACCAGCAGGTGATAATTTCAAAGGAGTTTACTCCTACCTATCTATTACAACCTCCATACCTGTCATCACATACTCTGGAGCAGCATAACCGTATGTCCCAACAACCCTTGTAGAAACATGAGTTTTGTCCCCTTGAGGCCCAGCTTTTGCTAGACCAAAATCTGAAAGCTTAGCATTATATTCCTGTAAACGAATTTCCTTGTTAAGACTTCAATCAAGCAAAAGATTTGACACTATCATTCATTGATATGAGTCACCACATACCGAGTCAAGCAAAATGTTTGACGTCTTAAAATCTCTGTAAATAACTGGTTCAGGGCCACCATGGAGAAAGGCCAATCCTTTTGCTGCCCCAAGTGCAATCTTAATCCTGTTGGACCATGGAAGAGGTATTGTCCCTTCAAAAGTTATATCAGCATCAGAATTTGCTTCATACAACTAGAAAATGTACAAGCATGATTAAAAAAAAAAAACACATTGAAAATCTTCAGAGCATCGATAACTTCAGTTTCAAAGAAATTTCAAACAATTTCATATAGCTGACTAGTAGCTAATCCACATTCTCAGCTCACTCTTTGCCTGTTGATTTAGTAAATCATGAAGCTCACTAGGGGAGAAATTTAGACCAGCTTCGTCTCTTGTGTATCTTTCCCAATTTCCATGACAAAAAAAAAACACAGATGAAAACTGCGACAATAAACTCAATCAAATAAAAAGATGCAGAAGCAACCTTTCATCCCTAAGAATAGTAGAAGAGACCTAGAAGGTACACAGTCCTAAGGGGAAAAAAAGAAAATGGAAAATTTTCGAGGCTAAGAAACAAGTCTATTCACATCTCGACATTATTAGCTAGTTTAGCCATAATAATTAGGAGAGAAAAATGGCAGAAAGAACAAGGAGAATTGAATTTCAAAGAAGAGAACAATTCTCCTTGTATCAAGTGATGGAAAAATATGTAAATCTAGTAGTCATTTAGTAGGATGCTTCTCAAATAGAAATGTGGATCTTCAATAGCAACAAGAGAATAAAGAAAGGGCAACAAAATTGTTAAAACTTACTTCTAAAAAGATGATTTTCAAGACTCCCTCGCGTCATAAATTCATAAACAAGAAGCCGTTGATCATCCTCGATGCAGTAACCAATAAGCTTAACGAGATTAGGATGGTGAAGCTGTCCAAGAAAATCAACTTCAGCCTGCAATAAGGTAAATTATCATAATGTCACACTCTTACTTCTAATCCTCCATCCAGCCATCACTTTTGACATCAATCTACTAACCCAAGAAAAGCAGATATTCTACTAACCACCCATTCTCTATGGCCTTGAAGACCATCTGGCTTTAAGCTCTTCACCGCGACTGTGATTCCCGACCCAGGTTTTGCTGGTGCTGTTCCATTTTCCTCTATCCATCCTTTAAACACATATCCAAATCCGCCCTCTCCAAGAATGCTATCAGGCCTAAAATTCCCCGTTGCTGATTTTAGTTCTTGAAAGGTAAACTGCAGCAACTGGCATGGAGATTTCTTATCTTGTGGATCAGGATTATCAGAAGATAGTTGTGCTTCATTATGAGCACATAACTCTCGATTGCTTGCATTTAGGTATCTTGTTTCAGTAGCTGCGTCAACAGAATCAAGTGAGACCCCTCTTTCATCCACAAGTTACATACTTTATTAACAATTGAAACACAAAGTTCATCTTGAGCAAAGAAAGAGAAACTCAAATTTAGCACTAGTAGGCAAGTTGGATCAGCAATCAATTCTGTTTTGTGACTTGAAAAAGATGATATTTTTCGGTCAAGTTTTCTATTACCATGATAACCTCGTAAACTGAAATAGAACTTGCATTTCCCAGTTCCTGCAAATCAAGAAGTTGATCTTTGTAAAAGAATCAACACAACCCCATCTTGAGATCTGTTCTCTTAATGTCAAGTTTACCACCTTCGACAGGATACAAGAGAGACAGATGAGATTGTCTTAAGCTCAAATTTCAAAATTTTAACAAAAAGAAGCCAACTTTCAACACTTAAATAGCATAGTAAATCAATATCATAAAATAAAAACAGAGACCCTTAAGCAAATAAGCATGGAACACCTTGATACACAACTAGAATCAACAATTTGAGCTCAAAATCACAAAAGAGATGAAAAAAACTACAATATAATTAGACGCACCTGCATCGTAAACAAGACTAGTACGAGGGATCGCGTTAGCAGAATCTCTAGAGGCAGAGGACTTGCAAGAACCTCTAACTCCACGTTTTAAGACAGCCCAGCAACCACACTTGCTATCCATAACTTTGTTTAGTTTTCTTTTTGGGTTCTTGTTTTCTAATTTTATATCATGGGTTGTCACTATGATTGCATGGGATGTGATAGACAGGTAAGTAGAGATTGGTCATGGTTGGGTTATGTTATGTTTTGTTATGAGTGAACTGATGAAGAAGAAAAAGAAAGTGAGTGTGTGAGAGAGAGAGGAATTGAAAAATGTTACTGTTGTTGTTTGCGTTAGTGTTGGTCTTGTTGGTGTTGCTGCTGCTGTTAAAGATCGCAGGCATCATCATCACCATCATCGCAGTGTGTACAAAAAGAACTTTTTTCCACCACCTTTTGGCGTGGGGGATGGGAATTCCCTCTCTCTCTCTCTATCTCTCTCTCCCCCTCGATTTAACTTAGCAAAATTACCAAAAATCACCGAGTAACAAAGTAGTGCTAACTTAGGCTATGCCCATCAAAGATTTTCGCAAACATTTGGCTTCTAATTTTTTTAAATCGCTGGTAACCAGACTAGTGTTTTTTTAATATGAAAAATTCAAAATATAAATTAAAAAATCTATGCAATTATTTAACTAAATAAATCTTAACTATTTATATAAATAAATAAAATCGCTTATAATAATCAAGAAACAAACTGTAAAATAAGACATTTACCCGATTGTGTTTACTAAATTTATTTATTTAAATAAATAAAAGATAAATCTACCTTAAAAAACTCATGACTCAAATAATAAATACAAATAAAACTAACTAGATAAACTCACACCATAAAAAAATTATGTGAGACCGAACACATCGGCAAAATGTAAGAAATGGACACTTGCCAGTGTAATGGAAAGATAAAGGAAAAAAAAAGTCTCGAGCGAATCTGACAATCAAACCAAGTCAACAAATCAAATATATGATCTGGAACATGAAATTGGGATGACCCTGTATATAGGAAACCAAAATTTTTTTGAAAAAAAAATGCTTTTAAGAAAAATCAAAGTTGACTTGGGCTAATTTTTTATATCTATGATCCATGTCAAGAGACCGGGATGACCTCATTAAAGGTGAACCCAAAAAACTAAGAAGCAAGATTTTTAATCAAATAAATATTAAATGATGAAATTAAAAAAAAATCAATCATAAAAACAGTGCAAAACAAAACAAATGACAATTAAAAGAATTATGACTAAATTTGACATCAAAATTAAATGAAATTAAATGTTTAGAGATGGAATTGAAAAAAGAACAAACCAATTAAGAAAAATGATTAAAAAATAGCAATTAAAAGAATCAGGATCAAATTTGACATAAAAGCTAAATGAAAATAAATTAAAGAAGAAATTGAAAAAAAAACAAATCGATCAAGAAAATGATTCAAAACAAGAAAGCAAAATAGCAATTAAAAAATAAGAATCGAATTTAATAAAAAAAATAACAAAATCAAAGCACCAAATAGAAAACAAAATCTAATTAGAAATAATCAATGTAAATAAAACAATTACAATTAAAAAAAAAAGACTGAATCAGAAGGAAAAAGGAATTAAATGGTTGGTATAATATTTTGCATAGTCAACATGTAATATGAGAAAGAAAGAGAAGGAAAAGAAATGAATAAAGAAAAAGCAAATTGGCGTCAAACCAGATTCAATCGCCATATATGCGCCACTCAAAGAGAAAAGGATATCGAGACGAATCCAATGGTGCACCTAAATCACGATTCAAACCACTAGGATCAACCGCTTAATGGAGACGGAGCCACTAATGCATGTGAGGCAAGCGACAATAGCCTTTTCTCTTCTTTTTTTTATTTGTATAGAAACAAAAATGCTCCTGGTGCTAAACAATAATAACAAAAAAATCATAATGAAATTACAATCAAATCCTTGAAACCAAGGCTAAAAAATTTAAACAACAGGGTAATGGAGTAATCACACTGTTCATTAATTTGTAAAAAAATAAAAATAATCTTAGGGCTAAACAATAACAAAAACCATTATGAAATTATAATCAAGCTTCTAAAGCCAATACTAATAAATTTTAATGGTAATGGTAATGGTAATGAGTTAATTTAATTGTTTATTAAAAAAATCAAAATTACTATATGGCTCTTGAATTAAAGGTTCTTTTCATTAACCTTTTTAGGATAATACGCTAATTGTACTTAAAAAAAAATTGATGATTTCAAATAAATAAAAAGTGACAAATTAATTGCATGTAAAGATCGTTTTACTTCCCAAGCAAAGCCTTATAAATAAAATAGTAAAAGATAAAATGATAATTTTACTGTAACCCAAGTTATATTTTAGTGTGGATGGAGTTGCAATGAAACATCATACGGTTTAGATTTTTAGTTAATTGTTTATATTAAAGGGTGTGTTTAAAAGTAAGGTCATAATATGTTTCTAAAAAAAATTAAAATCTTTTTAGTTTCAAGTTAAATTTTTTAAGTTTTTGAATTATTTTAATATGCTAATATCAATAATATATTTTAAAAATTAAAAAAACATATTTTAATACATTAAAAAAAACATTTATAGAATTACTAGCGGGTGCACCAACATTCAATGAAAAATAAATTTTGTCCACTCATAGTTTTTTTTACCTTATATATCAGCAGAATTACTAGAAAGCAGGGAAGGGAAATTATCATTCGTTGTCTTTATGGAATAATATTTTAAATATAATATAATTTATTTATAATGAATTTTAATTAAAATTTGAAAAAATAATTCAAAAAATATACAGAAATATATAAAAAGAGGTAAGTGGATAGGCCTAGGTGGGCAGCGCACCTAGACCAATACAAAGAATCTCAGGGGCGAGGGGGCATATAAGACAAGGCTTGTGCGCCTGGCTTCTTCCCCTTATTTAATGGTGCGGACATGAAAATAAAACAAAGCAACTGACGTGTTGTCTCTTGGTAAAGATTTTGGGCATTGGAGGTGGTTAGAAAATAAGGGTACAAGTTTTTATACTCTAAAATCTATTTTTCAACCTCTTTCTCATCTGAAAACATTTAAGAAGAACCCTAAATACTTTAACAAATCAATTTCTAACCTCAAAATATTATTTAATTGATGAAAATCCCAAAATTAAACCATAAAAAAGATTCATAGCCTGATAGACCTTTTCAAGTAGGGTAAAAGATTAAAAATGTTTTAATGACACTCCTCTTGTCAAGTGAAACATATTTATACAAAAAATGATTTTTTATTTAAAAAATATGGTTAACTAATCACTTTATTTTTCTTTTTTATTTTTTAATAACTTTCTTTCTCGTCTATTAAACTCAAGAATTGAAATGTAAATAAAATTAAGTTTAGGATCAAAACATAAAATTTTAAAACTAAAAGGACTAAAAATAAAAAAATGGCAAATTGCTAGTTTGAAATAAATTTCTTTTCTTACATGTTTGACAAAAGACAGGTTGTTTTTTACTTGATCATTTTTCTTTTAATTATTTTATATTACAAACTTAAATTCTATTTTATTAAATTGGGCTTTGATTTAATTCTACAATTTAATCAAACACCTTTAATTCTTGAAAGTATGTAAAGAGAAGAAAATATCAACACATATAATATCACGTAAGGATTAAATTTAAAAAAGAAAGTTTATTGACTAGAATAAAAAAAAAGGTATTATTCATTCGGAATTTTCTTTTAGTTGTATTGTATAATTATATAATAATGTGATTTTCACATGTATTTGCAGCATCTAATTAACCCAAAAATATCTAATTTTATCTTTTGTCTCGTGTTAGTGGTTAATATTACGTGAAAGTATTTTTTATATA
>Ga0325403_1002546_pt1 | contig 16227 bp, 11 predicted proteins | sample PopdelMetagenome_19_FD_205665 | JGI IMG/M metagenome (GOLD analysis project Ga0325403, IMG submission 205665) | Populus deltoides microbial communities from Bellville, Georgia, United States - Xylem-PdKOR-R4 | ecosystem: Host-associated > Plants > Phyllosphere > Stem > Wood/Secondary xylem...
TCAAATTAACTGGGTTATATTATATCAATACCTATACAATTATTTTTATTTCTTTAGAACACATTACCAATACTTAAATATTAATATTTAACATTTTAAAAAAAACTGAAATAAACCATAACTTAGCATGGGTAAATTATGTAGGAGTGCATCTAAACGTGAAAAAAAAAAAGTTTATCGGAAACAGAAAAGAAAAGAAAAAGCTGTTTGCTTGTCGCTTATCAAAAATAAAATAAAAGTAATTCGGGGTGGGGAGATCCTGAACCGGGCCGATTCCCATTCCATCCACAAATGAAAACAAAGTAGGATTTAGTCACTCATACAACCAAACACCATCTTTATCTTTTATTGATTTCCAATGCGAGAAATGCCTCAACCAAAGCTCCAAACACGAAGGAAAACCAGTAGTCATGCTTTCTGTTCATAATGAAAGTTTGAGACAGAAATTCGTGGATCAATTTAATTTTCACAAGCCCTAAGCATATGACAGCAGAAACTGCTGGTCAGATGCAAAGTGCTTTTCAGAGGCAAGTGGAATCAAAAACAAAATTATTAGAAAGATGCTCCTTTTGCGATGGTTTATCAGAACATAGCCCACTTGAATCCCTGCCAGAAGTCAATTTAAGAGACGAAGGCATTTTGAGATTGATTGGTTCGGCAATTCTACATTTCAGTTTGAGCAACGCATTAACGTTCCCAGCTAATCAATCATCTATAAGCTTGAGTGGTTCTATATTGCTTTCCAGAAAGGAAAATGAATCCTCAGAGGGAGGTGCTAAATCTTCAATCCTGTGCTGTCTCAACTTCATGAGACAGAAATTTATGCTGTGGCTAGTACAGCACGGCACTTGTTGAACACATCTGTTGTTTTGCCTGCAGGAATGGTAGTCATGGATGCCTATTTCTAGCGTAAGCAAAAAGACTGCAGCGATGGGAAAAAGAGCAGCTTTCAACAATTTTTATACATGACATGTAAAACCTAAACAAGCTGTTTCAGTCAAATTTACAGGTTTTGTAGTAAATCTTTTGCCGTGCCTTTTCCTATTCCTCTTATCCCTGGAAGGGATAATCACACATTGCAAGCAAACTAGTCAGAAATGAAGCCTAACTAGTCCGAAAGATATGATTCATAATCTTCAAGCCTCATTACATTCTTAAACACTCAAAACAACAACAAAAAAACTTATAGAACTGTACAAAGGATTCAATCATTGCAGATGACCATGAGATTGTATGGTAAATTTTGGTACCAAGAAGGATGAACAGCACTGTATTGATTTTAGTCGGTAGAACCTCCCCGCCAGTATCCCGAGTTGCTAATTCCACATTCTGATAAAAACTTCTGATATTCATGTTCAAGTTTGTCGTCTGCATGAGAGACTTCTTCAAATGAATTTTGATCTTGATCTGCAGAAGTACCCTGCACAAGATGGAAACCATCATAGCAAGCACAATCTCTTTTTTCCTTCTTTCCTTTTTGAGGCATTCAAATTAAGCTTCTATTGACAATTCCAAGAATAAGATCTATTTGATGAGGAATTTAGGACTTGTTAAATTCCATGTCGGTCCAATTAAGAAATTATCAAGCCACGTGAACCATTTATCAAGAGAATAATAATAAGATTGTAAAGATAAGAGAAGCTTATGCAAAGTAAATAAATCAAGAAAATAAAATATAAAATAAATTAAATATCATATCAATAATCTTAGATCGTAAATATTACTATGGTAAAAAATAATTTACACAATCACGAATTCTTCTGTATTCACTCCTGCAGTTTCCATTTCACAATTGGTAATCAAACTTGTGCAGTATTCATTTGATAGGATAAAAGTACATCATTATAGAGCAACAGAATGTTGGCAGCCTATGAGCAAGAGAAAAAGGACACAAGATGGCAACAACGCAAACAAATCAATGCAAATTCAGCAAAACTTAATGAGGGCAAAACAACTCCAATTAAAAATCTTGATATAAGGCATCTAATTTGACAAGAAACATGCATCTTCAAAGAAAATGAAATCAAAGTCATCAATGATCTTTATATAGTATATCGATACTTTCTTCATTCAAAGTCCTAAATGCTCTCTCTCTCCCCCTCTCTCTCCAGTGCATTTGTAGCTGGGGAAAGAGGGGATGGTCATTGAATAACCAACCATAACCAGGATGTTAAGCTTTGTCATATCAAATACTCATGTCCAATAATCCTAAATTTCACAGCATGACACGAGCTGCAACATGTAATAGAATTGAAAAGAAAAAAAGAAAGAAACAAGTACAAAACCAAAGTAGAATATTAAGATTTAGGGTATCCATCAAACCTCAACCATAATAATTTGCATCATCATAACTCCATCAATAATGTGACATACTCGTAACTGTTAAAGGAAGATGGCAAATGAAATTAAAACCAAAGCGATGAGCTTACAGTGGAATTTAGTAATGGTTCACCATCCAAATTATCTGGCTCCCTTATGTCACTGAGAGCATGTTTCCAACGCTTACTCTCGGGCACATCATGATGCCTCCTTGATTCATTCGAAGCTTGGCATCCCAAGTTTCTACGAGCTCTAGTGTGAAAGGCACCAATTATGCATCTGATGCAAAATGCTAATGCAGGAACCAGAACTAGAAAATAACCAGTGGCTTTAGCCTGATAATAGAGTGGACAAGGCTGTTGAGGTCACTACTATTGATGAATTTATAAGACAAAATAAGTTGGGATATGAAAGTGTTTTAGTACTGAGCTTACATGTGGCAAACGGAGGGCGGTTACTGTGATGAAGGGCTTTTGGTTTAGAACCCCATCCATAATCTTCATAAAGTTCTGAAGCCTTTCCAGTTGATCAAAGCTAGGCGATTCACATTTCTTGATCTGATACTGATTGAGGCACAAACACTAAGTACCTTTAGAACCCAGAAAACAAATCAAAACTCCACAAAACACAGCTTATGACTTCCAAGCGTGCAAGTCAACTTGGATTAAACTTTACTGTATAGTTACGGCTGCAATGGTGAATTCATTCCTTAACTATTTATATCATATGTCAACAAACAAGACAACCTGTGTTACGAGCTATCTGCAAGTCGTTCATGTAAGAGTAAAATTATAGTTTCCCTGTCTTTGAGCTCTCCTGGAGTCGTAACTGAAGAAAAATGACTTGCAGATTGAACTTTTTAAATACATTCTGTACAGTTGTGTCGCATTGAATAGCCTCAACTCATAATGAACAATCAATAGATCATAAGCTAGTTAAAAGGAAAGTGGTTTCTGAGTACGTGGTATTTCATATATATTTCCGAGTGGCTTCTCATTAAGTGTAGAGTGGCAACTATTTCACAAATGACTTAAATTGACAATCTCATCGCTAAAACAAAAACGTTAAAGCAAAATCTTGCTCTAGAATGCAGGAGGAATACAATGGTACCTCCAGCATTAAGGAAAAATAGGACACGAATTTGAATGATCCAAGAAGTGCATTCTAACATACATGTATTCACGCCACAAATATCATGTCTACAACAAGTTTAATTATTAGATATATATTGCAGAGCATGATTGCAAAAGAAACAGTTTCCTTTTTCTTCTTTTTTTTGTCTGTCTAAACAGTAATTAATCCATTTGTAAATGATAATGTAACTCTGCTCACCACTTGAGTGTATGCAGGGGCAGATGCAGGAATGTTAAGAAGCTGTCCTTCGAAAACAAGATCAACATCCAATATATTCTTATTAGCTGCAGCAACAGAATATATAGACACCCCATACTGCTTGGAAATTGAAGTTAATGTTTCACCCCTGCCATAAAATTTCTTCGAGTAAATGGGCCAGTATTGTAGAACCACAACAACCATCCATGTTTTCAACACACACATTTTCATGGTGAATGGTCAATCAGCAGTTAAAATTGTTCAAGAAACAAAAAATTGCCCTTAGCTTTGTATGTTTTATCCCAATCAAAGAAAAAAGTACACAACTCAACTTCCCAGCAAATGAAAAGGAAAATCTCCATGCCTTTTGAAACCAGTTACAAACAAAATATATGAAGCATGCCATTCACATCTACTTAGCTAACTGTCAGCAATGTGCAGCAAATAGATAAATAAACAAATTACTATTTCAGTTATTACTCTTTGACCACATGGAGCAAGTAGGGATTGGTGGAGCTTTGACCCTTTGAAATATCCTGAATATGAAATCTCCATCTCTGAAACCACAAAACTAATTAATGGCTCACTACAAAAATAAGCAAAATGCGAGACTGAAACCAAGTATAAGCTTCTTCTCTTATTCTTCTTTCTTAAGTAGCAAGAACAGCAATCTGATAAAAAAGAGAAGACATGGACTTGCATAACTTTGAAACCCATCTCTTATATTCCAAAAAGATGCAAAGTTTATCAACATAACCAGAAGAAATATGTCATCACTTCTCTTTCTTTTGTACAAATTTCTTGGCAACCAAACAAAGCAAAATAACAGGGAGAGAAAGATTGTACCTCTGCAAGAACGGTAAAATGCTTCTTACTGTTAACCCACCATTTCAAACTGCAATTGAAACACACACAACAACAACAACAACAACAACAACAAAAAAGAAAAGAAAAGGATCAAATCTTTAGCGAATAAAGAGAGAAAACAATGAAAGTGCATTAATGGGTCAGAAGAAAAATGAAGAAACCTTGGAGATGGGAAGGTAGTTTTAGGATTTGGAAAATGGAATCTGGGAAGAGAAAGATCAGAGAATCGTCTATGGCTAAGCTTCACTTCCATCACTCATACTCTAAAGTCTAAACGAATAGATTCCTTTTCTGTTGTAATTGGATTTATTGGCGCTACAAGTTAAACCGGATGCATGAGCAATCACAATTCACATCGTGTTCAATTGGATTTTTATAGACACACTAGGCACGTCCCGCGTTACAGTGCGTGTCGGCAATGCAAATGCATTAAAAAAAAAAAAGAAGAGTAAATAAGGTTAATATGTCGGATTTATTTTAATTAATGATATTAATCAGATAATTTTTTTTAAAAAAATATCATGATATCTTGAAAAGAAAAAAATAGAACCACGAAATTGAATAATAAAAGGATAAAAAAACTGGGCTGAGTCAATAAACACTTGAAAACATAACAGAAAAAAAATTAACTACACAAAAAAAATTTAAAATAAAAAATGATAATTAAAATAATGAGGATAAAAATAAAAAAAATAAATTAAAAGAAAAATATTTTTTTTAACAGAGAGTTAAATTGAAAAAAAATAACTAAAACAAAAATAAAATAAAATAATGATGAAGAAATTTAAAAAAAAAACATAAACTTGGTTTGAAATGTGAGATTAGAAACCAATAAATTATTTTCATAAAAGAGTTAAGGAAAAAAAAGAAATTCAAAAAATAAGGACCAAATAAAAAAAATATATGAAAAATTGAAATTGTAGTAGTAAATCAAAAAGAAATAACACGAGGGCAAAGGATGAAAAAAAGAAATTAAAAGAAAAAAGACATAAATTTTTGTTTGGAGGGTTAAATTGAAGATAAAAATAACTCCAACAAAAGAGGAAAAAAAAAGTAGAGGATCAAATTGAAAAAAATAACACAAAATAAACTTGGATTGAAGGGTGAAGTTGAGGAAAAAAAACTTATATAAAAGGGTCAAGTAAAAAAATAAAAAATCAAAAGAATAAGAATCAAATTAAAAAGCATAATATATAACAAATTGAAATCGGATGACTAGATTGAAATGAAACAGAACTCCTATTAAAAAGTCAAGGACAAAAATAAGAAGTCAAAGGAAGAAAGACTGAATCACAAATATAAAAAAACAAAGAAAACCAATCAGCAATTTGTAAGGGAGAGGAGAGAAAAGAAGATTAAAAAAGAAAGGTTTGCTGATGACAAACCACCCACCCATTAATGATACGCACCACACCAGCTGAAAGAGAAAGCGACTGTGTATCTAACTACACGACAGATGGTCAGGTTTATCTAGATGGAGGCGCCGCATGCACTGCCCAAAGTGTGAGAGTGCCTCCCATGTGTTGGCGCGTACAATGCATGCGCCATCAATATTTTGAAATCTAATATTATTTTATTCTATTAAAATGCGATAATTCCCTTGATAAAACATAAAAATAATGACATAACCAATGTGAAAATACATAAATACCACTTGATCGAAAGCTTTGATTGTTTTGACTTAAAAGACATTTTAGTAATCTAAAATAGAAAAAAAACCGATATTACCCTTGGACTAAAGGCATATAATTTTTCTCTCCAAGGACAAGGTAGTATTTTCATTGTTCATATAAAACAAAAAGACCATAATATCCTTTTAAGCAAAGCCCTTTGTTATTTGAATGAGCCGCAAATTAATAATTTCATTGTTGTAGTCCATAGTGAAATATCTCTAAAGCTACAATAAAAACACTGTTAAAACCCTCCTTCCTTTTTAGTATATTTTTATATGCTATCCATTTGACCCACTGTTGCATGTAAGGTATTTTTGCTTTTTTTTAAAAAATTATATATGCATCTTTTTTTTGATATGTTTTTATATATAAACAAATTATAAGTGCAAATAAAAAAACCTATACATACATGTATCCAAATAAATTCAAAACTATGTATGTTAATAAATAAAAAATAAAACTCATTAATGATAAATAAAAACAAAAATAGAAAAATTAAGAGACATATATAGATAAAGATATTTGACCTTACAACACATACTTTTGACTGACTTTGTTTATCAAAATCAAATTTTTATTTAATCAAACAAAAAATAAACACACATGAAATTGATTGAATAAAATAAAAAAGAACAAAATATATTATGTAAGGGTACATATGTTAGAAATATTATGAAAAAATAAATATTTTCTATTTATCTAAAACATAAAAATAAAATGTTATAGATGAATTTGAATAATTTGTTCAAAAACATTAAAAGCATACATTTAATTAAAAAAACATAATTTAAAAGAGTCTAAATAAACAAAACAAAAGAGCAAAGGTAATAATTTAAATATAAATTAAAAAATTATTTTAAAAAAAAGACATCCAAAAAGGCATAAAGTAAAAAAAATATAGCAAAAAAAGAAAATGTTAGGTGTTGTTGGGATTGGCTAGCCAGGAGAGTGCTTGGTCCATTTAGTAAGGGCTTGCATGTTTGGGCCTTAATTTTTTTTACTAGTAGATCGGGCATAATTTTTTTGACAAAAAGTCAAATGCGCGTCATTTGACTTTGCTCAGATTCTTAAACATAAGATCATGCACACTTTTTGAAGAAAAAGAAAAACACACTAAAGAATTCTTGGCCAAACTTCAATTTTATTGATTGATAGGAATAATATATCAGACATAGTATTTCTTTATAACATCAAAGTTTACAGGTCTAGGTATATCTTCTCTGTCCATATTGGTTAGAATTAAGGCTCCTCCCAAAAAGGCCTTTCTCACCACATATGGTCCCTTGTAGTTTGGTGCTCACTTATTCTGATCTTCTCTTGATGCTAGTGAGATCTTCTTCAACACCAGATCTCTTTCTTTAAACGCCCTTGGCCTGGCCCTTCTATTGCATACTTTTGCCATTTTACTTTGGTATATCTGTTTGTTGTAAATGGCTGTTAGCCTCTTTTCATTGATCAAGTTTAATTGCTTCTGATTCATCCAACTCTACATCTTTCAGAATTCGTAGTGATGGAATCTCTATTTTTAAGGGTATAAGCACCTTTATCCCATATACCAAATATTACGGGGTTGTATTTGTGGAAGTTTTGATAGTGGTGCAGTACGCATGAAGTGCGTACGAGAGCACTCATGCAAATCTTTGTAGGTGACCACCATTTTTTGAATGATCTTCTTGAGATTCTTATTAGCTGCTTCGACCACTCCATTCATTTTTGATTTGTTTGGGGAAGAGTTGGGATGTTTAATCTTCCATTTGGTGCAGAGTTCCGCAATCAACTTTCCATTGAAAATTTGAGTGTTATTAGTTACCAATCTTGCTAGTAAACCATAACGACAGATCAAATCCTTCTCAATGAATCTCTTGATTACTCTCTGTATTACATGGGCGTAAGAGTTGGCTTCTACCTATTTAGTGAAGTAGTCAATGGCCACCAAAATGAATTTGTGCCTGTTGGTCGCTTTAGGATTGATTGGCCCTATGACATTTAAACCCCATATATCAAAAGGCCAAAGCGAGGGCATATTGAACAGTGGTGCTGAAGGTGCATTAATCTTATCACCATGTATTTGACACTTATGGCACCTTTTGACATAGTCTGCCTTCATGGTCAACCAGGTATACCATGATCTTTGCATTTGCCTTGCCATCATATGTTTATTAGCGTTGGTGGCACAGATCCCTTCGTGGACCTCTTCCTTCAAGGCTTGCCCAATCTTTCATTCAAACACCTAAGCAGAGTCCCGTCAAATGACCTCTTATATATGATTTTATCATCCAAGTAAAAGTTCATAATTATTCTCCTCAAAGTCTTCTCATTTGTCGTAGAAGCCCTTTAAAGGTATTCTTGGTGCTAGAGAAACCTTTTGGCATCACTGTACCATGGTTTCCCATCTAATGATTCTTTAATTGTGCAGCAGTGAGCTTAGAGGTTTCTGACTTTGATATCCATTTGTTAGATCCTGCCCTTAGTAACAACTTGTGTCATTAAAGCTAGGGTTTCCAAGGCATTAGAAAATTAATTTTTATCTCTGCTTATGTGGGTGAATTTGATCTCTTTAAATTCATTGGCTAACTTCAAGAGATAATTTTAATATGGCTTTAACTTCTCATCCTTGGTTTGTCATTCCTCTTTTACTTGGCAGATGATCAGTAGAGAATCCCCGAAGACTTTAAGCTTCTTAACTTTGAGTTTTAAAACATCTTCCAGACTGATGATACAGGCCTCATACTCAACCATGTTATTGGTACATTCGAACTATAGCCTTACTAAAACAGGGTATTGCTTTTTTTTTTTTTCTGGGAAAATTATTACTTCTCCAGCCCCATTTCCTGATATGTTTACTGAACTATCAAAGTAAAGGGTCTACTAATCACTCTCCTCACTGTCATTCTCGTTTGCCAGCACATCTTCATTAGGGAGGTCAAAATTTAATGGCTCGTAGTCTTCCACAACATGATCTGTGAGATGGTTGGTAACTACACTCATTTTTACAGCTTTTCTTGTCATACAGACAATGTTGTATTCCGCTAACAACATTTGCCACCTTGCTATTCTACTTGACAAGTAAGGCTTTTTATAGATAGATCCACCTTCGAGATCAACCAAGTTGTGTAGTACAACATATACTTTCTGAGTTTTTTTGTGCTCCATACTAAAGCACAACATAACCTTTTAATTGTTGTGCACTTGAACTCACAATCATTAAATTTTTTACTCAAGTAGTAAATGGCTTGCTCTTTCATTCCTAACTAGTCATGTTGACCTAACATACAACTCATGGCCATTTCTATCACTGTAAAATACTGGATCAAAGGCCTTCCTGGTGTTAGAGGTACTAATAATGGTGGATTTTGCAAGTACCTTTTTATCTTATTAAAGAATTCCTAACAATTGTTGTCCCATACTTCTGGATTTTATTTTCTTGAGCAAGCAGAAAATTGGCTCACATGTCATCATTAGTTGAGATATGAACCAAGCTATATAGTTTAGATGCCCAAGGATACTTTTTACTTCCTTCTCTGTCTTAGGTGCCAACATTTCCTAGATGGCTTTGGCTTTATCTGGATCAACTTCTATTCTTTAACCACTTACTACAAAACCTAGTAGTTTTCCTATCTTTACCTCGAACAAGCATTTTGCAAGATTTAGTTTCAGATGGTATTTTTATAGCCTTTCAAATAGTCTCCTCAATACTCATACGTGATCCTTTTCTTTCTTTGATTTTGTAAGTATATCATCCACATAGACCTTCACTTCTCGATGCATCATATTGTGAAATAGAGTGATTATTGCTCTTTGATATGTAACCCTTGTATTCTTCAATTCGAATGACATCACTTTATAGCAGAATGTTCCCCAATGCTTGACAAAGGTGGTATTCTCTTTGTCTTTTTTTCTATTCTAACCTGGTTGTAGCTAGAGAATCCATCCATTAATGAAAACGTGGCATTCTTTGCACTATTATCAACTAGAATGTCTGTGTGTGTGGACAGAAAGCTATGGCAGAACTTCATCATTTATTCCCACCTCTGCTTCCTCTATCTGTCTTTTTTTTAGCACTCCAAGGTGTTGATGTGAAGATTTGCTATACCAGATCTAATCACCTTTACAGACTTTGAAAAAGATGCTTAGAGCAGTGAGATGACAAGTTCCTCTTCCTCTGGCTCTTTCCCTTCAATCCTTGCATTCTTGCTTTCCTTCTAATCTGGGCAGCCCGCTTGTAATAATCTTTCCTGGGCTTATATCCGAGCCTAAACCTTTGATCCGTATATTTTAGCTTCATCACATTGATTTGTCCAGACATTCTAGTCTTGGGATCATACTGAAAAGGAATCCCATTCTTTAAAAATCATTTGGCACCATCCTTGTTGCTTTTGAGATTCTTGGCTTTCTCAGCGCTGCACCCTTAGGAACCCATTTGACATTCATGATTTCAAATGCATGAATATTCCCATCTCTACAGTCTTCTACTTCAATGAAAGGTATGGCCATATTTCTAATTATTGAAATTATCTCTTCAGTTTTGACAATTATCATTATCCTATTCATCATGTATTTCAAACACTGGTGCAGTGAAGAAGCCATTGCTCCAGCTGTATGAATACATGGCCTCCCCAATAATATATTGTAGGATGAGTGAATATCTATTACTTGCAACATCACCAGGAACATCTATGGCCTTACATACAACTTTATTTTTAAAGTCCCTATTATTTGCCTCGACAAACCATCGTATGCTCTCGCCATCATGGTACTGGGTTTCATATATGACTCATTAACAAACATTTCTTTCAACATATATCTCGAAGCACGTTTAGTGCAAAACCATTATTGATTGGTACTTTTCTGATCAAAATGTCTTTACACCACACTATGATGTACAATGGCTTGTTATGCATAGTTCCATCGGGACCCATTTCATCTTTAGTGAAATGCATGTAATTTGAGGTCTGGATTCTTCCTACTAAATGTTCTATGGCTTCTTGATTGACATCTTGAGACACATATGCCTTATTAACACTTTTTGCATAACCTTCCTGTGTGGTTCGCAGCTCAAAATCTAAGACAATAGTTATATTCTAACATGAGTTTTCTTGAGCTACTGATAACACTGTATTCACTGTGTTTCATTAGCTTCAAGAATTCATTGGTTTCTTTTTTTGTGACGAGTTTATTTATCTCTCTAGTTACGTCGACCACCTCTTTGGCTTTCCTTTGTTTTTCCAGTTTTTCTGGAGTGAAACATCTACCACTACGAGTTAAACCTCCAATTTTTGCTTGAAAAACAGGTGGTTGTTGGGTGCTTTGGAAGGAGTACTTATAGTTATGTGGTAGGACACTGTAATCTCCTTTATGTGTTGCTACTAGTTTGAACATGACTAACTTGGGCAGCCTACCTGCAGTGAACTACACTAGGCACACTTCTTTATTAGGTGCCTCCATTATAGAATAACTTTTAAAGAATCCAACTTTTCTTGGAAGTAAGCATCATGATAAACATATTCTTCATCTTCCATGTTTCTTTATCGGACTCGAGTGTTATAGACTTTACAGATTAGAGCTTTTTGAGGACCTTACAATGAATTAATGTATACGTGTGGATGCAAATGTATGCACATGAACATCAGGTATGGATTAACCTGTTTAAAGAGCTAATCCATGACTTCCTTATTAAGCATAGGTAGAATCTGTAGTCTGATAAATTTAAAGAGGTTTTACCCAAGTCTTTAGATCAATTGAATTCCATACACATTAGAAAGTATTCAAAAAATAGGTCTTATCTTATTTTATTTATCAACAACAAGTCTTTCATACAAAGAGTCTTTTCTACTTAAATGTTACTCCTCTATTGGCTACATTCTTGATAAAAAAGAAGACTTCATTCAAATATTCTTTATATTTGTGGACGTTGTTGCCAATCATATAAGCTTTCATCCATAACTCGTTTGCCTTGCAGGCCATCATATCAATTAGCCTGTCTATTTGTTCAATCTTGTAGTGGAACAAAATATTATCTTGAAGTAGTGTTCTGTTACTAGAGGCTAATGATTCGTTGTTCCTTTCCAGCATTTGAACCATCTTTTCTAGTTGTTGGATTTGGTTTCTGGCCTTTTACAGTTCTTCTTTCTCTACAATTCAATTGGTATGTAGCTATACATCAAAGCTGTTAATGTAGTCTTGCCACTCCTTGAATTTCTCCTGCATTTTCTTTATTTCCTCCTTTCAGGACTCAAGCTCAGCTTGTGTTGTATAAACTTGATCTCTTAGGGCATTTACTCTGTCCAGGTATCCCTTCATATCTGACTCAGCTACCCTTCTTGCTTTCCTTTCATCATCGGCCTGGAAATGATATCAAGCTCTCAAGCTTCTCTACTCCTCAATGGTGAGATTAGCTAATTTGTTCTTTTTTTTAGCTTTCCATTTTAATTTATAGTGATTCCTATCTTTCTTTAAAAAAGCTATTAACTTCTTGTCAGTATGTTTTCTACTTTTTGAGGCCTTTTTTAGAGTCACTAATTCTTCCTCCATCATCACGTGCTTATTTACCAAGTCATCATACTTGATCTTTCTTTCTTTCAACCACTCATCGTTTTCTCTCAACTGTTGGTTCAAAGCAGCTTTTATCTTTTCTTTTTTCAGGAGTTGGTCTTCCAGGAATTTCTGATAACTTTTGCTATTGCAGAGCTCAATTCTCAGCTTGTCCAACTCTTTTTGCAGGTCTTCCTCATTGCGACCCTTTTTCTTTTGGGTTTCATGGTAATCGATAGCTTATCTTGCATCTGACTTTGCTCTTTCATCTTTTGGAGCAACCTGGACAAACCACCATTCCTCCATATTGAGTAATTAGGGCTAATTTAGGACTCCTTTTGATGCTTCTTCTTGTGGATTAAAACAAGTTGCCTTTAGTCACTTCTAATGGCATTTAGCTTGACCAAAAAATTAGCCTTTTAAAACAAACTGATAACTCTACTAACCCCCAGGTTTTTAACATGTATTGTACTACTTTAAATTGTCTGGCTACCAATGAGGGTGAATGGCTAATATAACTAGTCAAGCTGATTAGTGGAACCCATGCTTTGTCACCACAGCTCATAAGATTAGTCAAGCTGTTTTCCCAAGGAGATTTCCATATGAAATTACTCTGAGTTGGTACTTTTTTACCCATGCATTCTCATCTAGGTCATTCCACTCTTCATTCAAAACCAACCCAAGAGGCCTCATATTGAACCATAAAAAATTATTAAAGACTTCTCTTGATGTCTCTAAGTGGCTAACTATCCACATGAATAATAGAGAAGTACAGCACCACATTGCTCTTTTACCATGTAGTCTATAAAGGTTTAGAGATAAGAAAGTTTCAGCCAAGATAGTTGAAGTGAGGTTATTCTTTTCCTGTTCATACTCAATAAAGATGTTAGCAGCTTTAATGTTGATAATCCGAGCAACTTTTGAGGGAAATAAAACTAACCCAAAAATGGCAAAAACAACCATCTGATACCTTACTTCAACTAGCTTTCCTTTTTCTTTATTTGTCTTCAGTTTATTCTCAATCATCTTACACTTAAACCCTCTATTAGATGTCATGTACTGATCAACTTGGTCTCGATGTAGTGGTTTTGCAACCGCTACAACTGTACTCTCTATTCTTTACCTAAAATACACTTTGTGAGGGTCATTTAGGAAACTCAAGACCTGAGCATACTTTTCAATGGTAGGGGTCATATCAACATCCTTGAAGGTGAAACATCTGTAGCTCGGATCCTAGAGGTGCATCAAATCCTTATCAAACGAGCAATTCTCCCATACTGTTTCTCAAATATATTCTCATCTATGCACCCTAGAATTGGCATCAACTTCTTCATATTTTCTATAGAGTAGTATACTTTAGTTATGTGTGGTAATTCCTCAACCTTGGTTCTTGAGCGATAGTTGTATCATCTCGGATCTTTCCCTGTATTCTGAAAAGGTCATGAAAGTCATGGTCTTAGCTCAAAAATCTTGTTGAGTTCAAGATTTTAATTAGGTTTGCCTTAATGCAAAGTGAATTACTAAGGAGTTCAACCGTGAAGGTAGGTTTTAGGTCATTACAAGAGGGGTAAGTTTTCTAACTGTCTCAAAGGTCTATGAACTGCCTAGTGACTACTTTACATGAAGACATTATAGGGGTTTACAAGAAATGATTGAGGTACGGTGTGATCACCATTATCGAGTAAATACTCAACTAATAGTTTAATGTATAACGAATTTAAACCCCGATTGAAAGTTATGAGGCAAACCGTTACTCGCCATCTAACCTAGAATTGAGTCTATTAGCAAAATTAAAATGCATGAAGGCATTAATCTATACCTGATGTACTTATGCATGAACATGAAGTAAAAAGGCATTCTAAAATTAAATTAAACAGACCAACAAAAATACACAGGCAAACAATCAAACAAGCAAAGCTTAATCCAACCAGACAATACATCCCTAGTGGAGTTGCCATCTCGTCGCAGAGCAACATCGAATAGCGGGCTAGCCTCTTAAGAGGTGTTGGGAAAGGAAAGGGTTTCGAGTATAATCATAAAGTTATGATTATGAAGTTTAGGAGTCACCACCTATGATTAAAGTTACTAGGAAACCTATAGTCTGTGAGAGTCTGAGTAAGAGATTAGTTGTGCAAGGGGAAGACGCATCACCCCTAATGCACCCTACCTGAGATAAGCTGCATTGTTGTTTGATTATTTTGCTAGGTTGTATTTCTATTAATTAGTCTTTTTGTAATGTCCAAGGAAGATCTCCCTTTGTTAGAAAGTCTAAATTATAACATCGTATTTATTTCCTAAATATAACTAATTCCTAACATTCCGAACTGAATAATTGTTATGGGTTTTTTTTTTTTGTATTTTGGTCAAACCCTATTGGACAATCATAAATTGGTTATGATATCCATTTTTTTTAAATAATAGATTATAAAAATGTTGTGATTTCTATATTTTAGAAAATATGCTTGGAAAACTTTTAGAATTTGACTGTATTAAAAAACAAAACATTTTTTTAAATGAAAATTTATTTTTTTGAATTTTCAAGTTTTTTGAATTTTTTTTGTTTTTTTTTGAGATTTTGGAGGAAACCAGATATTTTTAATACCGGATCTGTATCTTATAATGTATGTCTATAGCTCGATATTATGAAAAATTATTGAAAAAACTTACGAGGGGCCTACAAATATTTAAAAAATGACCTTTAGGAATTTTTTTTATTATTATATTATTATTAATAATGACCCTTGGGACCTAGGCGAGTTAGGTTGGGTCGATAGTGGCTTAGCAAACCTGTTCCTTTTTTTTTACAGGCTGGCCTGGCCCAACCATCTAGGTCAGACCCATTCAAGATGGGTTGGGCCGACAATGGCCCAACAAACCTAGCTTTTTTATTTTATGTGTTAGGTTTGACCCGGTCCATCTTTATGAGCTGGGGTAAAATGGGTCCAGCCCACAACCCACGTGGTTGCTTGCCCAACCCAACAACCATGTTAATTATTTGTGCTGCATGTTGAATGAATTATTGTTCTGCATGCAACAACCTTGCTGCAGAAAAAGGGATGTAAAGGAAAAAGGAGAAAAAGGAGAAGGTTACCTAGCATAAGGGCTCCAACTACAATGAGGAGGTTTTATTGGTGGCTGAGGAGTAGTTGGTGGAGGAAATGGTGACCGATATTAATTGGCGAGTAAGGAAAAAAAAAGAAACTTGCAGAGGAGAGAAGCTAGCAGCGGTTGTCTCTGTTGCTGACGAGGAGATAAATTGGAGGAGGAGGTTGTATTATAGTCATTCATGGTGGTTCTGAGGTTGCGTTGGCTGAGGAGGCAGTAAAGAGAGAGAAAGAAAAGAGAGAACTAATTATGGAGAGAAAAAAACTGGGGAGGGAAGCTGGTTTTTTGTCAACTATACACCAGATTTTATTCGTCCTCTAGCCATGGAATCCACGTCTATTTATAGGGGGTGGAAGAGGGACATTTTGTCTTTAATGGTGCCAAATCTTGGCCCTTGATT
>Ga0325403_1002547_pt1 | contig 16227 bp, 14 predicted proteins | sample PopdelMetagenome_19_FD_205665 | JGI IMG/M metagenome (GOLD analysis project Ga0325403, IMG submission 205665) | Populus deltoides microbial communities from Bellville, Georgia, United States - Xylem-PdKOR-R4 | ecosystem: Host-associated > Plants > Phyllosphere > Stem > Wood/Secondary xylem...
TCCGTAATTTATCAGGGAGAAGAACAACCTGCTAAAAGAATTTAACACATACCTTATAATCACATTAATCAACAAACAAATAAATCAACCCAAAAAAAGACCAAGACAACAAATTGTTGAACTTTAGTATCACACATTCATGTTTTTATATATTTGATGATAACAATAAAATGAAAAATAAACTAATAATATATATGGTTGAGAATAAGCTTTAAACAAATTTTATATAAATAACACACATCAACAAGTATGATGAATTTCGTGAAGAAATCAATCAAGAAGTCCAAAAAGAAAGCAAAATGAAGACTTAGGATAAGTGTTCATTTTAATGCTTAAACGTATATCTTTATATCTTACTTGATAGTACAATTAAAATGAATTCACACATTTCACTTTGCATGCATTAAGGATTGATGATAAAATCTAAGATAGATGGTTCTAAGACTTCATCTAGTTTGAACTGTTAAAATCTAGAATTTTGTATGAATTGGTCGATCGCTTATTTATTAGTGATGAACACATAGGGATTCTGCAGGAGCTGGTCAACTGGTTAACTTGACCATTCTGAACTAAATGACCATTTAAGCTGCCACATGAGCAATAATGGTTACAAATAACTAGTTTTTCTTGGAAACATATATATAGCTTGTCTAATTGTATAATTAGTAATAGAATCCAAATATATATATATATATATATATATATATATATATATATATATATGTATATCATACACAAGCTATTCTAATAGTAAAATAACTATAAAATTATCAATCTTTGATCATACTCTAATTTGTGCTATTAAACCTTTATATTCTAGCACAAGAGTTTTCAATTTCATTTTCACTACACTTAAACACCTTTAAATCCTATAAATACTATCTAGTAAGTTGTAGAGATATTATAACTTCAATTATACTACCTATTATAGTAAGAGAGTTTGTTGTGAAAAAAAATCATTCTTGTAAACCTTTGAGAGTTAGGTAAAACTTTTGGTATTGGTAAAGAAATTTCACCAAAAGAAAAATCTTGAAGAGCACATATCTTTAAGTGGAAATCTTGAAGAAGGGATTTCTTTAAGTGGTGTAAAAAGCTTGGTGCGATTCATCAAGTGGTTATTGTACTCTTGAACTTGAAATAGTGAAGGAATACAATACTCTAGTACGGTTTGATACTTGAGGTATGAATATAGGCTTGCCGATCCATGTTAAAAACAAGTTTGCAAATTCTCTCCCTTATCTCCTTACTTTAAGTACTTTAATTATATTGATGGTTATTGTGTTTACTTGAAGTAATTTGCATTAATTATCAAATATAGTGATACACCTAATTCACTCCCTTTTAGATGTTAAGTTGCCTTAATCCTAGAAAAACACAAATAAATCAACACATAGATAAACAATTCTGAACCCAGGAAAAAAATAAACTAAGACAAATTTGTAAAGTCCCTTTAAAACAAAATAGGGCACATCAAAATAGATTGTCAACTTTTTAAAAAACAATAAGAAGATTTGTCATCACAAGAAGACAATGAAAGTTATTTGGAGTGATGATTCGAATTTAAGCTCAAACGATGAAGAAGAACAAATGGCCAATATGTGCTTTATGAATATCAAAAGCGAAAATGAGAAATAAAGAGAGTATGGGGAATAGTTTTTGAATAGTGCTTGCTTAATACATATGGCTTGAGACGACTCATTATTCTTAAGAATTACCTAAATAAATGGAGGAAAGGTCACATATGGAGACAACTCAAAAGGAAAAATAATTGGAGTTGGAAATATTGGAGGTAAATCTTCTCCTTCTATTGAAAAAGTTTTCTTGTTAATAGCTTAAAACATAATTTGCTTAGCATTAATCAATTATGTGATAAAGGTTATAAAATTGTTTTTGATCATACATGTTGTTTGATTCTTAATTAAGGATGATAAAGTAATGTATGTAGGAAATAGAAAAAAGAAAATGTCTAGAAGATTAAAATTAATGCATACATGAAAATACAAAGTTGTCTTGTTGCTAACATTAACGATAGTTTTCTTTGGCATAAGAAACTAGGTCATATTAGCATGAACATCATTTCTAATCTAGTTAAAGATGAACTAACTAAAGATCTCCCACATATAGGTTTTAAAAAAGAAAAGTTATGTGAAGCTTGCAAAATAGATAAATAAGTGAAAACTTCTTTTAAGAGGAAAAATGACATTTCAATTGATATACCTTTAGAATTACTACACATAAATCTATTTGGACCTGTTAGAACTAGAAGTATAAGTGGTAATAGATATGTATTTATAATTGTTGATGACTTTACAAGATATACTCGAGTTTTGTTTTTGAATCTAAAGATGAAACAATTTATGAATTTACAAAATTTTCAAGGAAAGTTGAAAATGAAAAGGGTTTTCCATAATAAATATAAAGAGTGATCATGGTGGTGAATTTATAAGTGATTTATTTGAAATGTTTTATGAAGAAAAAGAATACCACCATAACTTTTCAACTCTTAGAACTCTGCAACAAAATAGAGCTGTGGAAAGAAAAAATCGATCTCTTCAAGAAATGACAAGAACTATGTTAAATGAATTTGACACATCTATATGTTTTTAGATGGAAGTCGTAACACTTGTTTGTGACTGGAGTTGAAAAAGACTCCTTATGAGCTTTGAAAAGGAAGGAAGCCCAACATTTCATATTTCAAAGTTTTTGGTTCAAAATGCTTTATTCTCAATACTAAAGATAACATAGATAAATTTGATTTAAAATCTGATGTTGATATTTTTCTTAGCTATTCCTCCTTTAGCAAAACATATAAAGTTTATAATAATAGAATACTTTGTCTCGAAGAATCCATTCATATCGCCTTTGAAAAAACTCAAAATAACAAAATTGTTAAGACTCTTGATGACATAAATGAAAGTGTTCAACATTTGAGTATTAATGATAAGATCCCTATAAAGGCAAACAATGAAGGACTGGAGAAATACCAACCAAGTTTAAGCAATCAACAAGATATGATAAGTAACTCAATTATACCACAAAATGAGCTAAGACATATAAGCTCTTACATTCCTGGATTAATTATCAATAATCCTTTTGAAAGAACTAAAACCAGAGCTTTACTTAGAAACATTAGTGGTCAACTTTTCATTTGTTTCTCAAATAGAACCTAAATCATTTCTAGAAGCTGAAAATGATGAAAAATGGATTTTGGCTATGCAAGACGACCTAAATCAATTTGAAAGAAATGATGTTTGGGAACTAGCCCTTAGACTTAATAACCAATCTATAATTGGAACAAAATAGGTGTTTAGGAACAAAGTTGATGAACCTGGAACAACAGTTAGAACCAAATTTAGACTAATTATTAAAGGTTATAATCAAGAAGAAGATATAGATTATGAAAAAACCTTTACACCGGTAACTAGACTATAATCAATAAGAATGTTATTAACCTATGTTTGTCATGCTAACTTCACACTTTTCCAAATGGATATTAAAAGTGTAGTTTTAAATGGATTTATCATGGGAAAAAAATATATGTTGAGCAACCACAAGGTTATGAAAATCTTCATTTTTCCAATCATGTTTTCAAACTTAAAAAGACATTGTATGGTTTAAAACAAGCACCTAGGGCATGTCATGACAGACTCAAGTCTTTTCTTATTAATAATAATTTTAATCTTGGTAAAATTGACACTATATTTTTTACAAAAACAAAAGGTAAAGATATTTTGATTGTACAAATTTATGTTGATGATATTATATTTGGTATTACTAATGAATCTCTTTGTAAGGATTTTGTAAAGCACATATAAGATGAGCTTGAAATGAACATGATGAGAGAGTTAAACTTCTTCCTTAGATTGCAAATCAAACAACAAAAAATAACATCTTCATAAACCAAAACAAGTACATAAAGGATCTTCTAAAAATATTTGGGATGGAACATGTCAAAGTAACACACCCATGAAAATATCAGTAAAGCTTGATATGGATGAAAATGGTAAGAATATAGAAATCACCAAATATGTATGATTAGTTCACTTTTATTCTTAACTCAGTAGACCTGATATTATATTTTGTGTATGACTATGTACATGTTTTCAAGTTTGCCCTAAAAAATCACAAGTTAGTGCCGTAAAATATATTTATCATTATTTGCATGGTAATATAGATTTAGGGTTGTGGTATCCGAAAAGAAGTAAGTTAAGTTTGATAAGCTATTCAAATGCGAACTTTGTCTGATGTAAAGTTGATAGAAAGAGTACTAGTGGAACATGCTATTTTCTAAGATCCTTACTAGTATCTTGGTTAGTAAGAAACAAAACTTTGTAACCCTATCAACAATCGAAGCAAAATATATAGCAACAAGTAGTTGTTGTGCTCTAGATGAAACAAATTATAAAGGACTATTGACTTATATTTGATCATATACCCATTAAGTGTGATAACACTACATTAGTCTTTTTAAGAACTTTATAAAACACTTTTGTACAAAACATATAGAAGTGAGACATCACTTCCTAAAAGATCACATTGCGAAAGATATTGTACTTGATTTTGTAGGCATAGAACACCAACTAGCAAATATTTTCACAAAGCTTTTAAGCAAGGACCACTTTTGCAAAATAAAAAGGAATTTAGGCTTTATCCACGCCAAAGATATTTGAAGTGTTATTTTTTTGTGTGTATATTAATGAAAATAAGTTGGACATATTCACATAATAAGATGTATACCCTCTAAGTATGGAAACTATGAAAAATATATTTTGCTGCAAATTTTATTATCTGTCCAAGTCTGAGATGAACATGCCAAACGATTCATAATGATTAGTTCAACCATATTATTGGAAAAAATCTTGAAGAAGGGATTTCATCAAGTGATGTAAAAAGCTTGGTGAGATTCATCAAGTAGTTATTATACTCTTGAACTTGGACTAATGAAGGAAAACAATATTCAAGTATGATATGGTACTTAAGGTGTGGATGTAGGCTTGATGAATCACGTTGAAAATGACTTTATGAATTCTATTCCCTATCCTTTTATTTTAAGTACTTTAATTATATTATTGGTTATTGTGCTTACTTGAAGTAATTTATATTAATTATCAAATATAAAGATATATCTAATTGACCTCCTTTTGATGTACCTTAATCATAGAACAAGACAAATAAATCAACACAAAAATAAACCTAGGTAAAGAAATAAAGCAAGACAAACAAGCAAAGTCCCTCCACAACCATTAACACCCTAAAAATGATCTAGACACACAAACAAAGATGATGAAACGCAAAGTACTGTGACCCCATAATAGACAGTAAGAAGAAGAAATCCAAATCAACGCATGCGAGAGCAATAACTTTCCTCAACAAAGAAGGAAAAAACCTATGACTGCCATATCTAAACAAAAAAAAAATTAAAATGAAAAAACCAAACATATCAATACAAAGAGCAAATGCAGCAGATGGGAGCAAAGATCCAAAGGCAAGGGGGAAGAAATTAAACAAGAACCGTTTACGATTCACCTCCCATCTTTTCTTCTTCCTTGCCTGTTATGTTCTTCCCTCTCCTCTCTTCTTCTTTGGTCATGGAAAGAAAATGTTGATTTGAACGACACTAAGGGGGCGTTTGTTTGCCCAGAAAGTGGTTTCCTGAAAACTACTTTCCAAACTTTCTTGTGTTTGTTTGCTATTAGGATAGTTCATCAATGGAAAACACTTTCCAGTCAAAGGAAAATTTGGCTTGATTTCCAGGAAAGTGTTTTTCTTTTATTTTAGCTGAAAACACTTTCTAGAAGTTGTAAAAAATTTAGAAATATCATATTATTTGCTGATTATATCAAATTTGGTCCTCAAACTTTTGATTGATATATATTTTGTTTGAGTTTTTCTTTCAATTCCATCCCTTAAAATTTGATTTAATTTGATTTTTCTATTAACTTTGATCCTCATTTTTATGATTGTTGTTTGCTTTTCTCTTATTATTTTTTTAATTGAAATTTTTTATCTATCAAATTTAGTCCTCATTCTTTTGATTGTTACTTATTTTATTTGAAATAATTTATGAAATTGTAATTATTATTATTTTAATTTCATTATCTTTCAATTTTTTTATTTGTTAGATTTGATCTCTATTATTTTGATTATTATTTATTTTATTTGAGATAATTTATGAAATTATATTTTTTTTCAATTGCATTCTCATTTAACTTTTTAATTTGTAAGATTTGTTCCTTATTATTTTAATAAACTTGAAAAAAAAATAAAAAATTAACAAGCTATTTTCCAGCTGATTTTTCATAACATAACTACACACTGGAAAGTGTTTTTCAACTTATTTTTCATGACACTACCAAACATCGGAAAAGAATTCACTTTCTGAAAATTTATTTTTCAAGGAAATTATTTTTCAAAAAAAAACTATTTTTTAATAAACAAACGGAGCCTAATTGCTGTAGAAAAGTCAGAAAAAAGGAGGAGGAAATGTGATGGAGAATGAGTTACGCCCACAAAAAAAAAAAAGAGGAAAAATATTTCTGTCCATTCACATAGCATGAGAAGAAAAAGAAACAAATCTCTTGCGAGACAGAAGGAAATCTTGAGCGAGAAATACTGCTTGAGCCCAAAGTAAAAGTTGTCTAGCTCCATAATGAATCCCGGAGCACTTTTAGTTTTTCTTGTTAATAATTAGTTGAGATATCATTTCCAGTTTACCAATTAATGAAGCATGCCTGAGACATTTCTCTAGTTTATTTTCCATCTTGATCATAAATCTACAGATGGTTTATGATCTCACAGAATAGCCGTTGGGATGAGGCTTCTTGGTCGTTGTTGTTGTATCATAACTTCACAGACCTTAGGTTGAGTGTTTATTCCCCGCATGACTTCCTTCAGGCAGCAATCTACCAGTGCTCAGTTCCAGGCCAAAGTTTCTCATCCTATTAGGTGCATTAGGTATCATAATCAGTGTTTAAGTGACCAAACAGGATGATAAATCTGGAGTCGGTTGCAGCAAGGTGTGTTTCTTTAATTTCTCTGTAACATGCTTATTGATTAAAGGAGAAAAACACTTTAAGTTCAGCTTAAGAACTGTATGGTGTGATGTGATGCAATCTTCCCTTCCTAAATCTCGTCGATTCTCACTTCACTTTAAATTTGGAATCAGTTGCTGATTTTTGCTGTCTTTTCCGAAAGCAGTCGTACTTCCACGAGGAGTATACGTTCTTCTCTAAGCACTAGATTGCATGGTGTCAGTATTGGTTTCTGATCATGATCACTGCACATAATTTCAAACATTGCATTTTTTGCATAAGCTTATACGGGTCTTTGTATCTCTTCTGTGGGATACTTTCTTATATCAGCACCAAATATTCTTGATTGGATTCCTTTTCCAAGGTTTCAATTTTAAATGTAGTCACATTTTCTTTTGGCAGTTCGAGACCCTTTTATTTTTTTTGCAATCACTTTCCTTGAAGGAAATGAACATACTGTGTAGTTCCCACAGTATTCTGCTATTGAAAACGCGTTTGCTAATCACAATTATACTTCAGTTTTCAGGTTCTATAGGAATTAGAGATAAATTATGCTTCTTCTGATATTTTTGTACGTTAGAGCTTAATATGATATTTATTGCTCTGTGATGACCATGCATAAACACTCCTCCGAATTTCTTAGTTATCTTTTCAATACTTCAGAGGAAGGAATCGGCGGTTGTCATTGTTGAATTGTTCTGATATTATCAATCATCTTTCCTATTTCCAGTTATGCATTAGAGGAGGTCAGAGATGATTCCGCAGAACTCACCCTGGACTTCTATAGCGACGACAACATTTAAAGCCTTGAAAAATATATGGTAATACTATGTGAATGTCTACACAATACGTGAATGTTTTTTTCTTCACCTACTAACAAAATGTGTATTAGGTTTCCTGCTTAAAACTTGTTGCTGGGTATGCCTTCTCATCTGGCATATCAGTAGGATAGAAAAGAAAGCTATGAGATTTTATAATATATGTAAACAAATCTTATATGAAAATTAACTTGATTCAATGCAAAAGTTCTGATGAAAATTTAAAGAACAAAAAAAAAGCTTCACAGTCACAACTTAAACAGTAATGACTCTATTACAACTAAATTTTAAAGATATTAATTAACTAGGACCTATTAGTGCTTTGTATCCATGGGATGAGAGGCATTAAGCTGATCACGATATCCTTTTCAATGGTTACAATAGTGTGTCTTGAGCCATGAGATTCTTAACACCTTCTGCTATCTTTGTTGTTTTTTTAGGTTCATTAACGATGCATCGGCACACCCAGAAAAGAAGTGTGGAAACCAGGATTATAGCAACTGAGATTAAGATACCAAACATCATGTCCATCTTTAATGTTTAGTTTTCAAGCTGGAGGTTATGCTTGCAAAGTATTAAAAAAAAAAAAAAGGAGCTTGTTAGCTAAATAGGTGGTAGAAAAAGAGAAAACACTCGACAAAAAAAAAAGATGTGTTTTTTTTCATGAATAAAGATTTAAGATTTAAAAGAAGAACCACATGCTAGAAGAGCTGAGCCAAAATATCGGCAACCAAAAGAGCAGACAAAATCTACCTTTAATAATGCTGTAGATGATTCATACTTTATCAATAATGTAAAATGTTTTTAAAAAAAATCTAACCTTTAAAGCTATATTTATTCTTAACCACGGTTCATAAGCCGGTACTATATAGAAAATACATTAATGAGTTATAAATGCATATATATATATATATATATATATATATATATATAAAAGAAATTTTACTACTGGAAAGATTTATATAAGAGATTTTACTTTTAATAAGAATAGAACATGAATTTGAACCTTTTTATACAGGAAAGTGATTTTAGCTTTATATTTTCCTTTTTATACAGGAAAGGTTAATTTTTTTCCTTATATAAAAAAATCTAATGCATCCTACTCTTCACCTTTTCCAATTAATTATATCACCGACATTATTTTGACTAGAAAATTCTCTCTTCTTTCAGAACATGAAGCAATTTCTTCAACTCTAGAAGCTGGAATGCTATATTGAAGCTGCAATGCTAAAAATCATAAAGAAAGTTCTGATTTTTTACAAAAGAAGAAAAAACCACTTTTCATGTATAAAAAGGAAAACATTTGAATACTTAATGCATTATGTGTGTGTGTGTAAGAAAAATACAAACACTACTAGAAAATTGAAAAAAAAAAACAACAAAATTACTAATAAAAAATATTTTGTTGTTATTTATCGACATAAAATTTCTTATGGAAACTGCAACTGAATAAAAAAATTCCGTTAGAAATTCCATCGGTATTTTTAACGTGTCAAATTGATAAAAAAATTACTGATAGAATGTTAGTCGGTGATTTGGAAAGGAATTAAAACCTAACAATTCTTTCTTCCCCTCACATTTCTTCTTCTTCAATTCAGTTAAAACCCTAACCCATTTTCTTTAAATTTCTGACAGCTTAATAAGTACTTAAAAATGTATTTTAATAAAGTTTTATATCATTATATTACACTTAAAGTAACATTAAATTCATTAACTTAAGAATGCTTTATAATAACAAGTTTGATAATATAAAATATTTTTAATTTATGATAAACGCTCAGTTTTAAATGTAAGTTTGTAAAATAGGCATATCTCATAATTTAAATGACTGATTGATTTGTTTAATTATTAAAATTGGGGTTTATGTGAAGAGACAGAGTTTGGACTATACTTATTTGAAATACCATTATTAGATCCTTTAACCTATCCAATTGTTTTATCTTTATTAAATCTTTACATTAATATCATATATTTTAGATCTCTATAACTTTGTTTCTTTTATTATTTTTGGTTTTATATCCTTAACTTTCATATGAAGTGACCTCGGTCTTGCCTGGTTATTTATTATTTTGACACTCTTGCACTTGAAAAAGATATCAATTATTTGATCGTGTCATGTTTTTGGTGTCATTATTGGGAAGGTAAATTACTGTACAAACTATAAATTTTATTCTTATTTTTCTTTTCACTTTTAGTTTTTTTTTCTCACTTTCCTTTCTACATTTGCATGAAAGTTTGGTCACACATATTTTATGGTAAACTTTCTAGGAAATCTTCATCTTCTTAAAAAAAAATGGCTAAAAAAGATAATCAGTCACTTCATAATGATAAGAATCATCTTAGAGCACTTATAGACTATATGAATTTAACAAGAATAAATGCACCATCATGTATAGTTTTCCCTCCTGATGCATCTCATTTCAATTTTAAGTCAGGTATCATTCAATTTTCACCAAATTTTTATGGCTTAAATTTAGAAAATCTATACTTACATTTGAGAGAATTTAAAGAGATTTGTAACACATATAATGACTTAAATTGTAGCATGAACACTATCATACTAAAGTTTTTTCATTTTTCTTTAACATGGCTACAAAATCTTAAGTCAAGATATATTCATGCTCAAGATGAAATGCAACAAAAAATTTTAAAGAAGTTTTTTCCTTCTCAATGAACAACCTCTTTTAAAAGAAAAATCATCACCTTCACTAAAAAAAAAATAGGAGAACCATTTTATTAGTTTTGGGATAGATATATAGACTTATTTAATAATTGTCATCACCATGGTTTTGAAATATGGAGATTAGTTAATTTCACATTTCTATGAATGCTTAACACCTAAAAATAGATAAATAATGAAATTTATGTGAAATGGAACTTTTAAAGATAAAGACCCTAATGAAGCAATAAAGTATCTAGAATTGTTAGCTAAAAATGCCTAAAATTAGAACACCACAAATATTTATGAGGCACTGAGTAAAACTCAATCTTATACATTAAGTAGAGGCATGTACAATCTTGAGGAAAATCATGACCTTTAAACTTAACAGTTTGTACCATCTGATCAAACTCTTTTGATGGTGGGTGATGTCCACAATGGAGTGATGGTGAGTCTCAAGTGATTTTTTCTTTCTTCTTCTCTTGGGTATGATATCAGTGGCTTATTTTTTTAGTTAATTGTTGCCAAATGTTTTTTTTACAGTTCATCTGCTATCATTGCCTATTGTCTAAATCAAATTCTTAGATCTCTCAATCTTATTTGATATAGTCAAGTTAATGACCCGAGTATCGAGTTTTTCTTGTTTTCTTTAAAAACACTATTATTGCTTAAACATCTATTTTGCATATTAAAAACTTTTGGACAACCTACGGCGTAACATGTGTCACCAATCTAGTTATTACTAATTCTCATGGAGGATTAGTTGCTACTTGTATTTATATCACTTCTTTTTTGATATTCATTGTGATGATTTTGTATTCAAACAGTCAGAGGGGATTCATTTATGGTTCTTGTTTACTGCTTCATTCAGACCAGTTTAGTGTCAAGTCGAGAGTGTAGTCATGTTTGGTTATGATATTGAGATCTTATATCTCTCTACTCGTTTTAATTCAACTATGAAAAGCAAGATGTATGGCTCTAACTTTATTCTTCTTATTTGATCTTCTTTTGTGGATTGATAAATTTTGTAAGAAAAACCTGATTTTCTACTCTAAGTAATGAAGACTACTTGAAATTCTTTATGTCAGAATGTTTTTTTCCTTCCTTAAATGGCCTATCTACAATTTGATTTAATGTTGACTACCAATTTGTTGATTATGCAATCCTAATGAAAATCATCTGTTACATAGATGTAAATGTTATGGCCTATCTGCACAATATGTGAGTGTTTTTTTATCATCTAGTATATCTTGTGTATTGTCACATATATATGCATTATTTGATATTGAACTTATCTGTCACTAGGATAAGAAAGAAAGCTACTGAATGAGATTTTATAATATATTTAAATAAATCTGATATGAAAATTAACTTGATTCAATGCAAAAGTTTTGATGAAAATTTAGGGAACCAAAGAAAAGCCCCATAGTTACAACTTAAACAGTAATGACTCCATTGCAACTAAATTTTAAAGATATTAATTAATAGGACCTATTAGTGCTTTGTATCCATGGGATGAGAGGCACTAAGCTGGTTATAATATCCCTTCGATGGTTACGCTGGTGGGTCTTAAGCCATGAGATCCTTAACACCTTCTGCTATCTTCTTTGCTGCTTCCTTAGGTTCATTAACGATGCATCGACACACCTAGAAAAGAAGTGTGGATTATATCAACTGAGATTAAGATACCAAACATCATGTCCATCTTTGGTGTTTAGTCTTCAAGCTGGAGGTTTTGCTTGCAAAGTATCAAAAAAAAAAAAAAGAGCTTGTTAGCTAAATAGGTGGTAGAAAAAGAGAAAACACTTGAGAAAAGAAAAGTTGTATTTTTTTCATGAATAAAGATTTAAGAGTTAAAAGAAGAACCACAGGCTAGAAGAGTTGAGCTGAAAGAGTTGAGCTGAAATATTGGCAGCCAAAAAAGCAGACAAAATCTACCCTTAACAGTGCTATAGATGATTCATACTTTATCAATAATGTAAAATGTTTTCAAGAAAATCTAACCCTCAAAGCTATATTTATTCTTAACCACGGTTCATAGGCCGGTACTATATGGGAAATAAATTAATGAATAATAAATGCATATATATAGAAAATTTATTACAAGAAAGATTTATAAATTTGTATAAGAGATTTTACTTTTAATAAGAATAGAACAAGAAATTGGACCTTTTTATTCAGGAAAGTGGTTTATGGGATTAATGAATAATAAATGCATATATAGGAAATTTTATTACAAGAAAGATTTATAAATTTATATAAGAGATTTTACTTTTAATAAGAATAGAACAGGAAATTGGACCTTTTTATTCAGGAAAGTGGTTTATGGGATTTTGTACGCCGACTTGCCAATTTAATGACAACATTTGCAAAGTTGCTTTGGCAGAGTTAGTTAAGTGTTGTTGAAGATTTTTTTAGACCGACCATAAATTTAAAAATTATTTGATTTTCATTGTTTAAATCTATTTTTTTTATCTCAAATTATGGTAAAAACTTAGTTTTGAGAAAAGCTATGATTTGTAACTTTTTTAAAAAACCTACTTTTCTTAAACCATAACTGCAAGAGTTACAACAACACCCAAACACACACTTAACATCACCCACACTTAACGTTATAAATAAGAAACTAAAAAGGAAAACCCATGGATTTTTTGAATAAGATTTTGGCCAAAGGGGTATTGAATCTTGGGTTTGAGTTTTATTAATTGTAATGGTGTGTTGTTAGTGTGTCTTATTTAATCTATGCTAGAAATTTGAAACAAAAATGGAAAAGAAATCCAAAGGTAAAGGCTTGAGTGTTTTAAGCCATTTTAGGAAATGGTGGGAAAACAGGTTATCGAAGGAACAATCATGTTAAATTGTTGATGAAACTTGATTCTGGGTTTGTTCAAATAAGTCTAGAGTGAAGAAAATGGAAATAAATATCATGGAATATAAATGTTGGCCTTCGAATGAAAATACATGATAAAAAGAAAAAGAAGGATAGGAGTTATTGTACTACACGAAACTATGTAGACAATAATTTATATAGTGATATAACATGTATACGAATATGGTAAATGGGCAAATGCAACTAAAGAAAAATGGGTATGTTAAGTGCAGGAATTGGTCAAACTTAGGTACATGATTCTTGACCGATGTGTTTAAATATTTGACTATGTATTATTGAGTGAATGAATGAATACACCTTAAGTAAATGGTAGATTTGGACTTTTAAAGATGATTATGACATTTAAAAGTAAGAATGTGCATTTAATTCTATGAATTTCCTTGTCATTAATTTGTAAACATAAATTGAATGGGAACTAGAATAGGGTTCATATGATGAATTAATATGATTATGATGGTTTATAACCCTATTGATACATGGAAGGCTACTGAAGTTGAACAACAATTAGAAGCAACAAGATGTACTCAAGTTTTATGTAGGTGCTTTAAAACCCTACCTTTTAAATTCTTCTATTCCATGCATGAAATTTTTAGTCAGATTTTATCTCGTGATCTTATGGATAAGTATCGAGATATGAAAAAGAGTAAATATAATTGTGGACTTGAAATGGAATTATGAGAAATGACTCCTGATTATGAGTTGATGTGATTTAAAAAATTCCAACCTGTCATTATGTATATAGATTGATGTCGACCTATCATTAAGATTGAGGTCGATGCCAACTTGCCATTAGGTATAGATGTTGATGCCAACCTGCTATTAAGATAGAGGTTGGTGTCGGCTTGCTATTGAGATGGAGGTTGATGCCAACTTGCAATTATGCTTGCCATTAGGTGTGGAAGTTGATGCCAAATTGAAATGGAGGTTAGTGTTGGTTTGCTATGGAGATGAAGGCCAATGCCAACTTGTTATTGTGTATGGAAGTTGATGCTAATTTGCCATTAGGTATGGAAATCAATGCCAACTTGTCATTGAAATAGAGGTTGATGTCGACTTGCCATGGAGATAGAGGTCAATGCCAACTTGCCATTAGGAATAGAAGTTGAGTCCAACCTATCAGTAGGTATAAATGTTAAGGAAATAAAACCTACCATTATGTAGAAGCTCTGGGTAACCTAAAGTTTTACAGTGGGCGGGCACTAGCCCTTTTAGTCCTTGGTATAATCCATATGGATCCTGGCCCCCCACTAGAACCCCTAGTCTCTAGGTGTCTTAGTCTGAAAGTAAAGTCACTACTAAATGCTACTTGTTTCCCTCTTTAGTGGCCATTTTGAAAGGAAAATGTTGAGGAAGAGATTACCTTAAGATGAATTCTTCTACTTCATTCCGTGAAGTTATCATGTCTCACACCAAGATTAAAAATACTTCTATACACCTATTTCTCTTCACACCAAGTTCTTGAGAGAAATGTTAGAGAGAGACTTCAAATGAATTAAAATGAAATAAAGGGAGTCTTTATATAGGGGGGGAGAGGTCTCATCCATCCTCCATCGAATTAGTGATATATGTCACCACCATGACAAATCCACAAAAAGGCAATTAATATCGTCATAAAGCACCATACTAGGTATTTATCCAATAAAGATAAGCAATATTTCAGCTACAAATGCCATCTAACCTGCTCTGATGAAACACCTCAAGAAGCACCCACCTTTCTTACATGGAGAAATGCTGAAAATGAAACAATATTTTTATCAAGTCTATTTGGTAAAAATGATGCACAAACTTGGAGGGCTATTGATGGATTAATATTTATCTATTTTAGCACAAAACCCACAATAGTTATGGGCATAATTTTCAGACCTTATCCAACACCTTATGGGCTTGGGTAGAGCACCTGAGCTCAGGTGCTGGGTGAGCGCTCAACCCCTCTTTGGGCCCGGATGGTGTTCCCAAGCCCAATCTTAAGGGGTGTGCCTGGTCCCCTTGAGCCCATGCCTTTTCTTTTTTCCAATACTTTGACTTGATGTTTTTGGGACTAATGAATGTCTTAAACCTATCTGCTTCTTCTCTCATTCATGCATGTGGAAAGGATGTCTTCCTCATTAATGCACGTGTAATAAGAGATATTTGTCCCTCATAAATATTATCATGATAAAATTACTCTTAAGCCCCTCCACTCAAGAAAAAGACATGGTTGAAGAGCTATAAATACCCCTTAAACTACTTAGGTAAAAGGTTTAAGATTTTACATTCAAAAGACATATATATTCAACACAAGAACAACCTTATTCTTGGAATTTAAGGCTTTCTAATATATTTATTACTTATTTTCTCTATAAAATTACTAACTTTACTATCGAAAAGTCATTAAACCATCCAAAAGAAGACTTTTTATATGTATCTAGAAGCATTCATCAAGAGAGTTTCATTTACTTTGAATAAAAAAGTTATTTGAATGAACATATAATCAACCCACCAAAAAAACCTTATTATATTTTTAAACATCATCGCATGCTGTATTTTACATATGTTAAATTAGTAAAATGTTTACATCTTTATCAAATTTCAACTAGTTGTCGACGATGACAAACTCCCATTCTGTGGCTTAACTGGAGGTGGCTGGTCAATTGTAACAACATGATGATGTACATCCATGTTAGCACCCTGCTGCATTTCTCCCTGCTCAGGTAATTTTGGTCTCTCTTGTTCTACGTTTTCAAACTGTGCAAGGGAGGCTAATTCATGAATTGCCTCAGCAATTTTCTCTGTGCAAGAGATCACCTCAAATAGTAGAGAAGTGACAGTAACGGCTGGTACAACTTCTAA
>Ga0325403_1002549_pt1 | contig 16219 bp, 9 predicted proteins | sample PopdelMetagenome_19_FD_205665 | JGI IMG/M metagenome (GOLD analysis project Ga0325403, IMG submission 205665) | Populus deltoides microbial communities from Bellville, Georgia, United States - Xylem-PdKOR-R4 | ecosystem: Host-associated > Plants > Phyllosphere > Stem > Wood/Secondary xylem...
GACTAATACCGTTAACACATCAAGTTCTTGTTGTATCTTCCCTAGAATACGAGATAGACTTTTGATTTCTTTTTTTAGAACATTAATCTCTTTATTTCTCTCCTTTTGATACCACCTCTTCTTTTGAATCTTCTTCTTCTTTTGCCATAATACCTCATTAGAATTCATGAAATCATGATTACAACACTCCCTTTGCATTTTTTTTAACCTAAAAAGAAAACTAGTGACAGTAAAGAAAGTGAAAAGAAATTGAGGACTGAAAACTGACCCAAAATTACATGGACTTTCAATTGACGAACGTAACAACCCTTTTTAGGCCCAAAAAGGACCCTAAACCAAATGACTTTCAAATGGTATGAAATTTGAAATTTAGAGCGAATTCATGCTAAAAAACCAAAATATCAAGTTAGATTTAATACTGAATTGATTTAATATATGGAAAGGAAACCGACGCGAATCAACCCTTTTAAAACCTGAATTTGGAATCTAAACCAAACGATGTACAAATGAGTTAAAACTTGATATATTATTTGATTTCACCCTTAATAACCAGAATATCAATTTTGACACAATTACAATATGGTTTGATAGGTGAATGCAAAACAGATGCGAAGCATATCCCTTTATCCTAAATAACATTTTCTGATTATTTTTTTACTCTAAAAAGAAATTTTGGAAAGAAAGAATAATATGACACCCTTTTTTTTTAATCCCAAAAGACTTAATTCAACATAACTAATCAAGAATAATATAGGAAGAAGACAATCTTACTGAAACTGATTTGAAACAAGATTAGACCCGAAACAAAAACAACACAAAGAAAAATTAACGCGGAGGGTAAAAACAAAAATACAAGAAATAAAAGGATAAAACCTGATTAATGAAGCCAATCTCTAATACCAAATAAAGCGAACCTCTTGATTATGCGGTCAAGCAACCCACACACAAAGACACTAAATTCCTGGAAAGCCAAGTAAATCAGGTTTGATAGGAGCGTGGCACAAAGATAACTTGTACCTAGGCACCAATACTATTGGAAACGGAAACCCTCACCTAACAAATATTGATTTGCGAACAAGAAGTATAAGAATGACGCCATGAAGTTAGCTGTTCTTTGGTGAGTCATTTTTCAGTTCTTTAGAAAATCAAGGAAGGGAGATTATCCCAACAACACATAATAAGTGCAGTAAACAAGAAGTTTTATTAATCTGAATTGTCTAACCTTACATGTCTGGTTATGCCTTTATTTATACTGACTCTATACTGAAACAAGCCGTAATAGACCCCTTATGTGGACTTATATGATGCTCGCTTACAATTAAACGTAAATAATATAAAAAAACCCTAAACTAAGAAGAAAATAATAATAACAACAATAAATCCGAATTTAATATCCTAAATATAATAGGATCAGGTTTGTTGCCCCTTATAAGTCTCATATAAGCTAAGCGAATCAAATCTGAAGTTGCCTCCTCTTTAGTTTCCTTGTTTGCAAAGTATTCTTAGCTGACTTGAATACTTATTTAATGATAGATTCCTATTATAATAAGGATAGAATAATTGTTTTCATACACCATAAGGATTTCACATTAATATGAAGTCTATACCACACATGAAAACTATGTTCTTGCCCATAAATATCCTTGCAAGACTAGAAAATTCCCAAAACTAGCTGCCACATCCTTGTAGGAAAAGAATCCTGGCCAAATAGGAAGTCCACAAGTCAAAGGGAAGTAAATGACAAATTCATACAGCCTATGTTGACTAGTATTGAGATGCCTTCCCAAACTCTGATTGACTTGAAATTTTATCTCAGATAGGAAAACAAGTTAAGAGACTCCACGTAAAAGTTTAGCTCAATCCAACAGTCGAATTGGGAATTATGATTGTTTCTGTGAAACTGGATAGTTGCGTATTTTACATCAGAATCCGAATCTAATTGTTTTTTCATTGCCCGAATCATATCACCTCCAGAATTACATATGTTGAAACATTGTTACATACTTTTTGTATGGATGTTTGGGGACCAGCTCCCATAACTTCTTATGATGGTTTTTAGTTTTATTTGATTATTGTAGATGAATTATCTTGCTACATATGGCTTTTTCCCATGAATCATAAATCAAATGCCATTCTTATTCTTCCTGAATTTTTCAGAATGCTAGAAACCCAATTTCAAACTCAAGTGAAAATTTTTCATAGCAACGAGGGAGGTGAATTTATTAATACAACTTTAAAATACTATTTTACTTCAATAGGGATTCTATCAATTATATTGTCTTGAAACTCCTGAACAAAATGGTTTAGCTGAACATCATCATATTATTGAGACATGTCTCATTTTAATTGCTCATATAAACCCCTTAAACATCAATGCATAAGATTAAGTAAATAGAGAAGAACCATTGGTAAGATAAAAAAAAAAAAAAACTCTTAACTTGAAGTGTGAAAATACATAAGTGAATAAAGAGAAATTGGGACCTAAGATAGGAAAAACAAAGAAGAGAGGACTAGATCTAAAAGGCATGAATAAGTGAGGGATGAAAAATATAAAAAAAAAAGAGGGAAACCTAACAATATCATCATGACGTACATGTATGTCTTAGGATTTTCATGCATGATTGGTTTAATAATTCTTTCATTTGATCTAACACATGTTTTGAATTATACTATTAAGAATGTATATGATATTAATACTGAAAGATGAATGGTCTATGTAACGTTGAGAATGTTTCTGAGGACGGGATAATATGAAAAGAGAATTGAGATGAAGAACCTATATGGTTATAAAAGCCTTGAAAGGTAAGCAATTGTCGATAACTTCGTATGCTTAATTATATGGGAAATTCTCTTGAAATTTCGGTAAAAATTTCATCAACCTCTATATAAATTCGAAAATCAAACAATATCACCATGCTATTTTTATATCATTATTATGTTTGATATATTGTTTTGTTAACTGGAATATTACAGCTCATGCTTTTATTCCATCAAAATTTTAGACTACCTTCACCACAATAATTTTTCTTGTTAATAGGCTACCTACTCCTATTCTTCATGGCAAGTCTTCCTATGATCTCATGTTTAAATCTTCACCATGTTATATTTTTTTATGAATTTTTGGTTATGCATCTTATCCATATTCAACTCCTTTTGGTTGTTCTAAGCTTGATTTCAAATCCACTAGATGTATATTTCTTGGTTACTTTTCAAAACATAAAGAGTAATATTGTTTCCATTTTCCTACAGGCCCTATGTTCATCTTCAGACATGTTCTTTTCAAGACTATTTATGAACAATTATTTGTAATATCTCGAGGAGGAAACTTTATGCAATGAAGTGGTGAAATGTAGAAATTTTGGTCAAATACTAGATGGGAAAAAAAAAGGAAAAGAAGGAAAAAAGTTCAATGGTGAAATTATAAGTTAATTTGTAGGAAATGATTTTTTTATTATTTTTTTTTAAAAAAACAGACTTGTTTTAATTTCTCTATATATATAAAAAGGAGGGCGGCTATATCGTTCCAATGGACTTCCAACAAGTTTCGTCTATGTATCTAAGAGATTTTATTGGGAGGAAACACAGTATATATAATTAAACACCTCTGCATGGGTCGAAAGCTCTTTGCACAGCTTGAATCCTTGTTCTGCAGAAGATGCCACATTTTATTAAGTAATTTGCCTCCTCAACAGGGAGCATTCCATCCTTGCGAAACTTCAAGGAAGCACGTAATGACAAACAAAATATGGAATATAAGTTATTTAATTATATATATATATAAAAGGGTTCTGGTTGTAGCCCATGTGAAATAATAGAAACTCCATAATTGAGATGAATGGACGGTCAAGAAATCATCATACACTTCGGCAACTGCGTTTGTTTAATTCAGTTATATATATATAAAATCTGGTTTAATAATAATTAAGATTCACTTCGTTTCCCATATGGTCTTATGCATTAATCATATCCTCAAGGACCTTATGAAGCAGTACTGATTATTTTTGCAACAGCTCATTTTGAGAATCATTGTCGCTGCTGCTGAGAATCTACCGCTGGGCAGTGTATGCATCTACGCCGATCTCTAAATCTCCATTGCACAGTAAAATCAATACACACTCACTCGCCCATGTATGTCATCAGTGGTCAGTGGCTCCACATCTTTAGCCAGTCACTTTATTGCTTTCACTCTCTTCTTTTTCCTTTTCTTCATCTTCTTTTATTATGGCTACTGAAAAAGGTTAATCCCCTCAAGATGCTACTACCAAAAGCGAGAGGGCGTGACGGACTGTCCACAGCAACAACAGATTCTTCTCCAAGTTGCAAGCTTCAAGATATCATGTGTTCACCTGTAGGGAGCATTACTGTGTTGTTTACGGTAGAAATAGCATGTTTAATTGCTTCCCAGAAGCGTTGTTATCCCATGTATGTTACTGATTAGAGCTTCCTTTTCATTGTTTTCATGGCCTGATTCTTCAGGGAGGGGGGCTGGCCTTCCTCTAAAGTTAGAGATGCTATGCCCAAAAGACAACAAAGATAAAAATAAAAATAAAGGCTTTGCACCTTCATGCTTTAGCACTGGCATTCTTAAATCTACCAGCAACTTTTTCTCCCGGTGGAAATCTCACTTTGCAAGCTTTTGGTGCTTTCTAAGGTTTAAAGTAATAAGTAGAAATGTCATGAGGAGTTGAGAGAAAAGAAAAGAAGAGAAAAATACCATTGTTAGAAAGCTAATCTAAGAGAAGAGGAAAGGTTTCATTGGAGAATATACCCTAAAAGAAGCAGAAACAGAAACTTAATCATGCCTTCAAGCTGAGACCTCACGTGATGTGTTGGTGATGGAACTCTGCTTCTCTTTTTTTCTTTGTTTTTTTTTCAATCTATATATATGAATCAAAGCGTTTTCTTCTTATTTGTTTTTTTTTTCCTTGCATGTCCGTCTCCGTGCATTGGATACCAGCGTTTATTACTTTATTTATTATGCCCTCGTGTTCTTGTAAATTTACACACACCATAACTTTTTTCTTTTGTAATAACATGCATCCGCCAGTCAATGCGCACTCATTTCTCATTTTTAATGGGACGAACTCAATAATAACTAAAGATTTTTTTAAATATTTTATATTAATTTAATATATATTATTTTAAATAAAATATAACTTAAAATATCATAAAAATAAAATTATACTATAACACTTCCTCCTCGTAAAAAAAATTAAAATTTATGAACTATAAATACACCATGAATCCTTCAAGTTAAAGGTTCATAATCTTTTCATTCTCTTTCCTTTCCTGATGCATATATATTTTCAGAATATTTTTTTCTAGAATATTAATTTAACTTTTCTCTCTATAAAGTTACTAATTGTGTGATCGAAAAATTTTAAAATTCATAAAAGAAAATCTTTTACAAATATCAACTACCGGTTATAAATTCTTTAGGTTTTTCATATCAAGTCACAAGATCCCTTGATTATTAAAAATAAAATAGTTTGTTTAAACTAAAAAAAATAAAAAAATTTAAAGTTAGGATTTCTCTGGGCATCTTGCATGTCAGAACTAATAAAACACAAGACATGTTTTTCCTGGGAAAAAAAAAAATCCCAAGAAGTTGCCAAGAACAGGGATAGAGACCATTGCCAAGTAATATCATCACTTTCGTCATGTATTGTCACTCTCATGAAATAATAATAATAATAATAAGTAGAATGTCTATTGCCGTTTGGAAATATTCGCAGTGTAGCAATAAAAAAGAACAGCTTTAAACCAGAGAACAATCGTCTGGCCAGCAAAGGGAAGGCAGCTTTCAGAGCTAGACTTCACTCCCTCTCTCGTCGAAGAATCCATATGAAATGCATGCGTCTATGCATGGCATTCCTGACTGCCACAATCAGCATTTACTACAGAGTACTGGCAGTATTTTTGAAAGGAAGTAGCTGATGATGGAGGATTGGCAGAGCCAAATATTTTGCCAGAGGCCCGGAGAAGTGAGTACTGAAGGGGGTGTACGTTTCCGTTTATTTTTATATTTTAAGAATATTTTTTAAAAATTAAAAAAAATTATTTTCAATTAAGATTTTTTTTATGATTTAAAAACATTTTGATTCGTTAATGTTAAAAATATATTTTGATATATTTTCAAGTGAAAAATATTTTATAAAACAACCATACCACACTTTGAAACACCCTCTAGTCCAGATCTCAAATCCTTCTGGTGGTTAGGATTTAGATGTTGTTTTGCATTATGCTTCAGTAGTTTTTTTAAAATATTTTATAATCTGAATTTAGTTTTAAATTAATTTTTTAAATTATTTAGATCATTTTGATGTGCTGATATTAAAAATAAATTTTAAAAAATTAAAATTAAATTATATTGATGTATTTTCAAGTAAAAAACATTTTAAAAAATAATTTTTTAAAAAATAAAATTATTATATAGCAATATTTAAAACCAAGAAACCTCGTTCCCCCCCAAAATAATCTAATTAGAAAACAAGTTTTAACTCTTGAATTTTCTAGAAGCTTATTATTGACTTTAATATGATTGTGATTTCGAGTTGCTACCTACGTGCCCGTATTCGTTCAAAATATTTAAATAAATACAAGTTGGTTAGCAAACAGTAAAGGGTTGGAATGGTTGGTGGTATTCTCACTCTCTTTCTTTTTTTATGCTATAGATTCAAATTAAGATTACTTAAAAATTAAAATTAATTTTAACTTAGGTATAAGTTGATTTTAGATATCGTTTAGGAACGCGGTGCAAATCATGTTTTTTAAAATTAATTTTTTTTATATTTTGAATCATTTTGATGCGCTGATCTCTAAAATAATTTAAAAAAAAACATCATTTTAATACATTTCAACATAAAAATTATTTTAAAAGACAACCGTAATTAAATTTTAAAACAAAAATAAATATATTTTTAATAAAAAAACAGCTTTCAAACGTACAGGAGAGACAGCCTCAGCCTCGCCAATAATTATCGTATAATCATGCTTGTAATTATATACTTGTTGTCGTCTTGGTTCCTTGAAAAGACTGGTATGATAAAATAAAAGAGCATCATGTATATTATATGGTACAATAATATATATTTCCAAGATTTGGAAGTTACAGTGTCGTCCATGTTCCACCTCCATCATGCACTTACTTACTGGTCGTTTGCCATGCTTTTCGAATTATTTATTTTTCAACGGTCCAAAGCCCCGAGGAGAAATAAAGAGCAAAAAGGCCAGCAATCAAGTGTCGGTGCGCCCCTGTCCTTGCCCAGAGGGGCGGTTAGTCTTTGCTTTTCGTTTTTTATTATTGCATTCTTTTGGGGGAAAGGGCGTTGATATTCGACTCCCTTAACTTTGAGGGTTTTGCATTCTTCCAAACAATATATTTTATACCAAACATATCCCAAGCAATTATATCTTCTTTTTTTTTTCTTGTTGTGATAGATTGTTTGAAGTATAGTTACGATTGTTTTTTAAATAATTTTTCATGGTAAAATACATGTTAATGATATTTTTTATTTTTAAAAAATTATTTTTGACATCAGCACATCAAAATGATTTGAAAACACTAAAAACATATTAATTTGAAGTTAATTAAAAATAAAAAAAAATTAAATTTTTTCAAATGCGTTTTTGAAACGCAGAAACAAATAGGCCAGTCTAATTAGGAAAAAAGATAAATGGGTTTTTAGAGGTGTTTGAGAGTGTGATAATAATTGTTTTTTAAAGTGTTTTTTGTTTGAAAATATATTAAAATAATATTATTTTACTTTTAAAAAATTAATTATTGATATTAGCATATCAAAATGATCTGAGAACATTAAATATATTAATTTTAAAAAATATTTTTTAAAAAAATAATTTTAATATGAAAAGATAAAGAGACTAGTAGTGATTTTTAATTGAATTTATATGATTTTTAATTGAAAACAATACCTCCTCTTTAATTTGATGTTCAATATCTTTTATTTTAATCTATCATTACGTGATCATACGGACATTGAGTCGTGGAATAGCATTTAGATTTATCATCGTGATTGATGTCGCGTCAACAAGAAAATAATTAAAAAAAAAAACTTCAATCAACATTTGACTAACATAGACATTTTATTATATTCAAAAAAAATATTTCTAAAAAATTTTAAAAATAAAACTAGAAAATATATTTTTAAAACTTGAGTGAATCCGTCAGTGTTTGTATATCTCTACTAATTTCACACATTCTAAAATTAATAATTATATAAGCTTTATATAATGCTAAAAACGATTATTGAAAAACAAATCTAAAATTTGATGAATTGAAATACTTCTCAAAATTTTTTTTTTTGATATATTATTATTAGACATGAGTATTGGCCTTAGCCATTTTTAACCTAAAATTAGAAAGTAAGAGAATAATTAAACACTAAATCGATACGATGTTCCATCATTGTTCTCACATCATTCGACAGTGAACATGAAGACTGCAAATTATCACAAAAGGTGGATTTGATCACACAACGTTATGGTCTTCAAAGGAACACCACGTCCATCCATGGACAGTCTTCAATGTAACTATGAGTGTCATTTATTATATTAATAGGAAATAAAATAAAAAATAGGCACGTACATTCCTCTTCATCAATAATTATATTTGAATCATTGTTTCTTTTCTTTATTTTCTTCTCTCACATCACCTTCTTTAAGCCCTTAACTTCAATAATTCCCCCTCCCGCGCTAAATATCTAGTTTGTTTTGTTTTTTAAAAATATTTTTTTAAAAAATTATTTTTTATTTTAAATTAATATTTTTTATATTTTCAAATCATTTTGATATATTAATTTTAAAAATAATTTAAAAAAAATATTATTTTGATATATTTTAAAACGAAAAAAATCTAAAAAGCAATCGCTATCAAACTCTTAAACATCCTAAAATACACTCAAGAAGTACATTAATTTAATTTTCAACTCAAATTAAAATTAACAAAGAACTATTTGAGGAGGAGAAATCATTTGACTTCTCACATGTTACTTTTCATTGGAATAGTAATATTTTTTATTTTTATGTTTTTTAATTAAAAAAATTCATTTTCATATTTCAATACTTGGGAATTGAACGTTGTTATTTTCTTTGATTTTCTTTACACATGGGTTATTATGATCTTGGAAAAACATCATGGTATTGGATTAGTGCTTGATTTTATTATCGTTTATTTTTTTTTCTGTCATATTATTAACTAAAAAATGATTCATCACATTGTTGATGATTATTATGAATCGGGCTTCATAATTTATTTTGATTTATTTTTTATAAAGTTATTATAATCTTAAAAAATATATATCGATGTTGGGATGGTGCTCGGTTTTTTTAAAATTTATTTATTTTATCATTTTATTAAATAAAAATGATTAAAAATATATAATTATTAAAAATTAAATTTAATAATTTATTTTTTATAAAATCATCGTAGCTCAAGAAATTTTTTTTGTTTTTTAAGAAAAGTAGTTGAATGGTAGCTACAAATGAACAGTTCATTTCATTTCGATCTGTTTACCACAATTATGATGAATACTGTAGTGGGGGCGGTCAATAATTTTTAAGAAAAATAATTTATGATTGATTTTTTTTTTTTTTATGGCTGGTTTTCATGGCCCTGTACGCGACCGTTTTTCTTGACCTCTAGTTATGGGCGTAATTGTCGGTAAACTAAACCCTAGGAGGAGTCCAACCTGGAAATATAATTTCACGTTCATGCAGAGCAAAAGCATCCCTATTCCCTACCTCTAGCAAAATCACATCATACCATTTTCTTTGTGGTTGTGATGTGATTGGAATTCGATTGCTTTTTCCCGTTTTCAACATCGGGAGGAGGTGGTCCAATGAGGCTAGGGTTACATAATCATTAAACAAACTATATTGCTATTTTAAAAAACTTATTTGATATTACTGTGTTCGGTGTGGATGTTTCAGATTTAACTATTGAATACATAATTATTGAGATGAACTTGTCTTGTTCGTCTATGATTGGGGCCTTCAAAAGCATCAATTTCATGAAGAAGGGGCTGAATTTCAATTTCAAACTGCCCTGAGAAGGAAAATGACACCGTTTTGCTATGCGGCCAAGGGTTAGTTTAATAAGTCTTGTAGCCTATCGATGATTGGTTATACATAATATTATTATACTCATATAAATATATATTTACTATTAATAAAAGTTTAGTTTAGTTTAGTTTAGTTTACCTTTAATATTTGAATCATATTATATTAACAAATGTAGTATTCGATCTATGAAACTAGAGTAAAAATAAAGTTAATGAGACAAAAAATACTTTACAAAAAAATTATAAAATTGTTATTATTATGAGATTCTTATTATATTAAAGCATTGTTTTCTAAAATATTATTGGTCGATACTCTCTTAAATACTCTATATTTATTAGAGCCGTAGGAGCTGGTATATATCATGTTATTTTCTGTATGAAATGAAACAACTGTTTTCATAAGCTGAGGTATAAGAAATATCTAGAACTAATATATATGTGTTTATCATAAGACATGTACACTGAACTTACCTTCATGAGAATTCAAATAGCTATGGACTAATATATAAGTGCTTATGAACTTACCTTTATAAGTTGAGGTATAAAAAATATTTAGAACTAATATATAGGTGTTTATTATAAGATATGTATGCTGAGGTCTAACAAGATCCTAGGGACCTTCAAATAATTTTGTTTTATTGTTTCTGCTGCGTGTATAACATTTAAGAACCCAATAACTTATCACGTGTTTGCAAAAATTTAAAATTATTAATATTTTTTATATTTTTAAATTAATTTAATGTAAGTTATAAAAAATAAATTTTAAAAATATATTATTTAAATATATTTGTTAGCGAATATATATGTTTGATATGAAGATGTTTTTGTGCTGAGAAGAAAATTGAGCGTAGAGTCTGATTACGTAGAAAAAAGCACGCCGTAGAATTACACAACCCAATAAAAGAAGACCAAAAGAAAAGCAAACATATTTTTTTGTAGCTCATACGCAAATTGTCAAAGACTCAAGTCTCCCTTTTTCACTTCACTAATAGCAGTAGCAAATACCAGACAAACTCACCAGCAGAATCTTAGCTGGATGCACCACCTCCTCCTCCTCCTCCTTCTCCTCCACACTTTCCCTTCCTCTTCCTTTTCCTCTCTCATGATTCAACCCTTTCCCATTTTCCTTTCTCTCCCTCTCTCTTTCAACAAAGCAAACAGTCCCCACAAATCACACCCACAGCACATTTCTTTCCTCTTCTTCCTCCTCCTCCCTGCTGTTGAAGCATAGAGCCGAGACACCACAAAATGCCCACCTCTTTCCTCGCTTCCTCCTTCATCACTATATCACTCTTCCTCTTATCCTACGCACCCCTCCACTTATCCTCATCCACCACCACCACTAACCGTCGGATTCTTCATCAACCATTCTTCCCACAGGACTCCATTCCTCCCACCGAACCTCCATCTCCTGCCCCACCTTCCCCACCATCGCCACCATCGCCACCATCCCAAATCCCATTTCCCACTCCCACTCCCACCCCTAACCAATCCCCCTTTTTCCCTTCCTACCCTTCCCCTCCACCCCCTCCGTCCCCTACCGCATTCGCATCTTTTCCAGCCAACATCTCCTCTCTCATCCTCCCTCAGTCCTCTAAACCCAAACCCACTTCCCAAAAACTCCTCGTCGTCGCCATCTCGGCTGTCATCTCCGCTCTCATTGTCTTGGGCATCATCGCCTTTTATTACGCTCGCCGCCGGAGAAACCAAACTAACTTCTCCGACAACAAGACTTACGGTGGATCCAGTAACAGTAACAGACTCCAAGTAACTGCAGATACTAGAGCAAGTAGCAACAGCCATAAACTAAGAACCTCTTCAACTAGTTCCGAGTTTCTTTACTTGGGAACTTTAGTAAATTCAAGGAGGTTAGATGAAAGCTCCAATGACAACACTAATGTCACGTCTGATCATCATAAACTGGAGTCCCCGGAGCTCCGGCCCCTTCCACCGCTCAACAGGGATAATTCGAGGCAGAATTATGGAAGTGGCAATTTTGATAGGGATGGGAATGAAGAGGAGGAGGAAGAGGAGTTTTACTCACCGCGAGGATCTTCAGGCGGTAGAGAAAGCTCCAGCGGGTCTAGAAGAGGTTTTTCTGCTGCTGCTGCAGGTTTTGAAGCAAAAAGTATTGAATCTTCGAGCTCGCATTCGTCTTCCACTTCAGCTTCTCCTGCTCGGTCTCATTCTCTCAGTATTTCTCCGCCAGTAAGTTTGAGTCCCAGACCAAAATCGCCGGAATCTGTTACTGTACTTGCTGCTCAATCGTTGCCACCACCATCGCCATCAATAATGGATGCTCATAATGAGAGGGAATCTTCATCATCTTCTTGTGCTTCATCTCCATATGCTTCGCCTAAAATTACACTAAATTTGGAAAGAAATGTACTGTCTTCGGCTTCTACTTCTCCTAGAGTGTTGAATGATTTGGATCGAAACAATGTGATTATGCGGTCTCCATCTTTATCTCCAGCTAGAATATTGAATAGCAATTTGGCCCAAAATAGACCTTCTAGCTCACCTTCTTCTGTTTCAACTTCACCTGATAGAGTACTGAACGATTTGGCTCGATTTAATGTGAATTCTCCATCGTTGTCCTCTGTTTCTTCATCACCTGATAGAGATTTGGAAAGGACCCCATCACCGAAAATATCAATTGATTTGGATCGAACTGCGCAGTCTCCTTCACTGTCTGTTGCTTCTTCACCAGAAAGAGGTTTCGAGAAGAGCCTACCTACATCTCCAATAGTTTCAAATGTTTTTGATCGAATTGAGATGTCTCCTTCATTGTCTGTTGCTAAGAGCACATTTTCATCTCCCAGAATCTCGAATGTTTCAGATCATACTAGGATGTCTCCTACATTATTGTCTTCACCTTCTTCTTCGCCGGATAGAAAGAGCCCAGATGTATCACCAACAATGACTTCTAGTGTTTTGGGTCTAAATGCTAGAATTAGTAATGTTTTCGAGCAGCTTATGTCAGTTCCGCCTCCCCCGCCCCCGCCCCCGCCCCCGCCTCCGCCAATGTTGCTACCGCGAAGACAATGGGAATCTCCCAGTGTTAATGCATTATCAACACCAACTGACCAGCCAATTTCAAAGCCTCCAGCGCTTATACCACCCTCAAGGCCTTTTGTATTACAAAGCACAACCAATGTATCGCCAATTGAGTTGCCACCTAGTTCTAAAACAATGGAGGATGCCGAGGAAACTCCTAAACCAAAGTTAAAGCCCTTGCATTGGGATAAAGTTAGAGCAAGCTCTGATCGTGAAATGGTGTGGGATCATCTGAGGTCCAGTTCTTTTAAGTAAGACTCTGAACCCTCTGTTACCTATTTACTTGTAATCTGTGTTTTCGTGCTCTTTTTTTTTTAGTAAAAGAGGTCTAAATTTCTAGTTCAAATATGGATTATTTTCTCTTCTCTTCCTGAATAATTGGTTGAATTGGATATTCCGCAGATTGAACGAGGAAATGATTGAGACATTGTTCGTCGTCAATACGCCAAAACCACAGCCAGCCACTCCTCATTCAATTAGCCTAACACCCAACCAAGAAAATAGGGTACTTGATCCCAAAAAGGCGCAGAACATTGCAATTTTGCTCCGGGCATTCAATGTGACAATTGAGGAAGTTTGTGAAGGCCTTTTAGAAGGTAAATGTCCATTAATATAGTAGAGATGGTCCAAGTGTCTTGTTTTATTTCATGTCTTGGGGTTCTGTCTGGGGAATGAATTCTTGGCTTATTTGTTTGTTGCTTGAAATTAACCATTCTAGGCTTTTTTTTTTTTTTAACATATTTGACCCGCTGATGAACCAGTATTTTATTGTTGAGGTCTCTTTTCATCATTTCTTAACTTTACTGAAAGATCTTCGGTTGCTTCTGGCCTTTGGACGTACACAATGCATTTATTTTTTATGAGGCAGCCTGCGTTCGATTACATTTGACATCTTGAGATCTGCTAACTTATGGAGAACTCCTAATTCACTAAATGCCTCATCTTGTCATTTTGTGTTGGATTTGTAACTTCCATCATCCACTACTGCTTCTTTCGGGCCCTTTTAATTTGTATGATGAGCGTGCAGTGACATGCCCAATTATTTATTACTGATCCCGCAACTAAAGCAAGTCCCACTTGTTATGCAGGAAATGTTGATGCTCTAGGAACTGAACTTCTAGAAAGTTTATTGAAGATGGCTCCTACCAAAGAAGAGGAGCGTAAATTGAAAGAATACAAAGATGATTCTCCAACCAAGCTTGGTCATGCTGAGAAATTCCTGAAGGCAGTGATTGATGTACCTTTTGCATTTAAACGAGTGGATGCAATGCTTTACGTAGCCAATTTTGAGTCCGAGGTTGAATACCTCAAAAGGTCCTTTGAAACTCTGGAGGTAAATGGAGTCTTCTAATCCATTTCCTTTGATTCTTTGTTGCTTCTTTTTGGTTGTGGTATAATTGTGGTCATCAAGCCTACAATTTATGTACTTGCACATTCCTCAACACCTAAAAACATTTAGTAGCCATTTGGCTCTGCAATTCTCGAGATAGCTGCTCAAACTTATTATGGATGATTGTTGAATGGCCCAAAGGTGCTCCCTTGTCAGCTATCCAATAGAAAATTCTGTGCGCTTAGCAACCACCAGTCCTTGTGCTTCTTTCTTTCTAAATTAATCCATGTGATTTCTTGTCATTATTGTTTGGTGTTGGTGGATCTGAGATGTCACTGCCCAAGTCTCATTGTTTTTTCCTTTTTACAGGCAGCCTGTGAAGAACTGAGAAATAGCAGGATGTTTTTGAAACTTTTAGAAGCTGTGCTCAAGACAGGAAACCGCATGAATGTTGGCACTAACCGTGGCGATGCCCATGCCTTCAAGCTTGACACGCTCCTTAAGCTTGTTGATGTCAAGGGTGCAGATGGAAAGACCACACTCTTGCATTTTGTTGTACAGGAAATTATAAGAACCGAAGGTGCTCGTCTCTCTGGGACCAACAACACTCCAAACTCCACTTCCAGTGAAGATGCCAAGTGTAGGAAGCTCGGCCTGGAAGTTGTTTCTGGTCTGAGTTCAGAGCTCGGTGATGTGAAGAAAGCAGCTGCTATGGATTCTGATGTACTTAGCAGTGATGTCTCCAAGCTTTCTAGAGGGATTGAGAATATCAGTGAGGTGGTGCGATTAAATGAAACATTGGGAATGGTGGAAAGCTGTCAGAGATTTTCAGAGTCAATGACGAGGTTCATGAAAATGGCTGAGGGGGAGATTATAAGGATTCAAGCCCAAGAAAGTGTTGCTTTGTCACTAGTAAAGGAGATCACGGAATACTTCCATGGTAATTCAGCCAAGGAAGAGGCTCACCCCTTCAGAATCTTCATGGTGGTCAGAGACTTTCTTAGTGTTCTTGATCGTGTGTGCAAAGAAGTTGGTATGATAAATGAGCGAACAGTTGTTAGTTCTGCCCACAAATTTCCAGTTCCAGTTAATCCAATGCTTCCAGTTCCTGTAAATCCAACGCTGCCACAGGTTTTTTCTGGATCCAATGCAAGGAAGCAGTGTGATTCCTCCGATGATGAGAATGCATCTCCTTAATATTTGTGGCTCTTGTTCATATCAGGGTAAACTTATTGTTGCACCTAGCCAGGAAATGCCTAAGGCGGGTGAATTGGGCAGGTTGGGGTTCTCATGGGTTGGCATCTGGCTTGCCAGATTTCTGTAATTTATTTTTCTTCAATATTTGTATAAATCCATGACAAAGATTTTGTAATTTGCTTTTGTCATATAGATAGTATACGACGAGGTTTTCTTTGGGTGAAGTAGGGCAATATGCTGGCTTGACTCGCAGTCGACAATGGCAATGTCGTCACTTAAGCCTGTCGAAAACTTCAATTATAGGAAAGCTAAGCTGTTCAGTTATGCAAGTCATGAGCATAGGATGTATTCCTGTTGTATACATTAGAACAATCTGTACTGTACCTAATTAGTAATTGTTGTCTTTTTTCTGAAATTTTAATCTCATCATATGTTTGGCAAAAGCATTATATTTATTTCAAATCTCATACAGAACTAACTAGCACTCACGGACCTTGAGGATGACTGGTGTTAACAGCTTACCCTCCCATGGAGCTTCTGTACTCGGTTTTGGTGT
>Ga0325403_1002553_pt1 | contig 16214 bp, 13 predicted proteins | sample PopdelMetagenome_19_FD_205665 | JGI IMG/M metagenome (GOLD analysis project Ga0325403, IMG submission 205665) | Populus deltoides microbial communities from Bellville, Georgia, United States - Xylem-PdKOR-R4 | ecosystem: Host-associated > Plants > Phyllosphere > Stem > Wood/Secondary xylem...
AGATGCTGCTCTTCTGGGCTTGTAGGCACTGTTGTGAAGATGTCGGAATGCACCTTTCTATTCAAATTTTGTTATTATGTCTTGAAGAAAGGAAATTAAGTTTCTCATACATACCTGTCAAATGATCATATACACATAATATTGCCAGAGAATATTTGGGATTACGGTTGTTTTTCAAAATGTTTTTTCTTGAAATCGTTTTTAAAAATTCATCAAACCGATACAAGTAATTTAAAGGTTTTCTTTTCTTGTATCAGTGATTTGTTATCTGGTTTAGAGTCCAGTAGGTTCTTTAAGAGAGTGACACTGACACAGATTGTTTAACTGCTTGGAATGGGCATGGAAAGAGTCTATTTGAGGTGATGCGCATCAATGACAGCTCAGGTTTTCATACTATAATACTTTATAAAATATATGCGTTGCTTGCTACGAAGTAAAGTATTCTGTTCTCTCGTCCCAAAAGCATGTTTTTTCTATTATCATTCAGAATTGTTGTGTCCAGTGGAAAATTGGGAGAAGTATGAGCTTTCAGGGTCCTACCTGTCTTCACTGTCCAACGTAGGGGGTTAAGTGGTATCCCACATGCAGCAAAGTGTCCACAACAGGGTGATCCTACTACTACATAAGTCCACTACACCTATCTTTCCAATGATCCAACGGTTCATGATCATCAATGTGGCTGACCTTCTTAATCTATCAAGAGAAGTTAATTGGTTGATTAGTTGTTACCTCCTTATTCTCATGACACGTGTCTGTGGGCAGCTGGGTGCCTCCCAGCTCAGCCGTGTCTTATTGTTGATCTGCTAGATTATGACACTGCCAGCATATGCTATGGACCGTGTATAAGTAATTTAGTTTTGTTTTAACAGGCTATCTTGGGGGCAATTTTTAGGAAACAAACGGGGCTCAAGGTTAAGTTGCTAATCTATATCCAAAAAAAAATAAAAATTAAAGCTTTGTTTTTTTTAATCTGTTTTGAAGGGTGGTTACGATTATTTTTCAAAATACTTTTTATTTGGAAATACATCAAAATTATATATATATATATTTTATATTTTAAAAATTATTTTTGATATCAACATATTAAAATGATTTGAAAATATAAAAAAAATATTAACTTGAAACAAAAAAAAATTAATTTTTTTAAAAATGTTTTTGAAATATAAAAATAAATAGAGCTTAAAACTTGTAAAAATAAAAGGCAACCAACTTGTTAATGAAAAGCTGACATGCATGTTGTTGCTCAGTAAATGGTTAATGTAGAGAAATGGATAGATAAGAATGCAGGTGCGGAGTTAGACGAGGATGAGAGGATTATGGAGAAAGTTGTTCTTCATGTCTATGCCGTGCGCCTAGGGAATCAGCATTAACATTTAAATTACACTTTTAAGTAAAGAAAAAGAGCTCACCTTTTCTTCACTAACATTTGGAAATAGGATTATATATACTAATCAATAGTTAATTGCCCACGCATTACTGCAACTTACATTTTGACAGTATTATATTAATAAACTCACATCATTATGATAACCAAACCTACTTTCTAGTTACTTGATCCAAACCATGTTTCAAATTAAAATAAATAAGATTTGACTTGTTTTGAAACCTGATGGATTCGCTTTTTATTTTATTTACTCTCTTAAAACTTGTTTAATGTTTTTTTTTAAATAACATTACTTAAATGTTTTTTTAATATTAAAATGATATTATTTAGGATTGACCAAGGTTAACTCGTTTAATCTATAGATCTAAAAGTGTTAAAAATTTTATTTTTTGGAATCTATTTTTGTTTAATTATATATTAATAAAAATAAATATTCATAAAAAAGACAACAAATAAAATTATGGAAGTGAAATATTATTTTCTTCATCTTTTTTTTTCTAATTAATATAATTTTTTAAAATTAATCTCTAAACCAGGTCAGACAACTATACATAATGCAATTCCAAATTGACCATATTATGCTACAATAATTGTGATGTTTTGCTCTACTTAATCAAGCTTAGTGGAGTTGTTTAACAATTGTCTGTTTGGCTTAACTTTTTTTTATATCTATAGATGAAAATTTAACTTGTGAGTACTTATTCCAAGTAACTTGCATGAGTGAATTTTTTAAGTAGTTGTTTTATCTTACAGAATAATAAATAATATATAAATATTATCAAATCCTACCAGGAAAATATATAAATAATATATAAATATTATCAAGTAACTTGCATGAGTGAAAATTTAATGTTTATAGTTTCATCATTTGATACACACATTGCTTTTTTATTTTATATTGAATAATAGATAATTAACACTTAGATAATGAATATTCGAAACTTAATAAATATGATATAACTATCTAATTTATTTATAAAATAAATAAAAAATATGATATAAATATCTAATTTTTTTATATAATAAATAATAAATAAAATATAAATATGATCTAACAGCTCACCCATATCATTCTTGTTTTAGATACTTTTAAATTTTGCCTTCACACAGCATGTACATGGGTTGACCGCCCCTAGTTTGAGTGTATGAAAGTTCTTAATTGTTTTTTTTTTTAATAATATATATTTCAGAATAAATACGAAAAAATATTAATGAGCTTCTTTTTTAATAATGTATGTCTAGTTGACGTGTACGTTAAACATTTCAGTGACCTGTCTGCATATTTCTATCCCGAGATAACACTGTGACAGTACGTAGTCGTTTTGGGTGCTGCTGGTATAGCAAGTCAAAGGATTTTCAGTGGCCATCATACCATGTGAGCAATTGTAATCTGCGTGCGTGTAAACAATGGGCAGCCTGAGGTGGTCTGTCAGCATGGAGACATCAACATTAAGAATGACAAAAAAATTTCAATACCCTTTTTAATTCTTCGACTTCATTAGGGCATAGTTCTTATATTCTATTTCTCCTCCCACTCTTTACTTCTTGTATTCGATACACGTTTGGTGCAATAAACAAATAAGCTAAAAATGGAGTCACCCATGACACAAGCTAGCGTTATCATATTCTTCTTCACAAATTTGTGATCTGGAAACAAGACTTTTGGTAGCTTTCGTAAATACAGATTCTTGCGAAGCAATCAAATCTCATTCGATTCAATTCATGCATGCATGTTCTTGTTTAGGGGCGCCTTTTCCCTCAATCTCGTTTTAGGGTTTGATAGCATAAGTGATTGGGGACTCGGCAGGGCAGTGCCTATTTCATTTCACGAGAAGTTTTGCACGCAGAGGACAAAAACAATTGAAGGTGGAAATGTCGTCAGTCAGCTATCCAGCTGAAACTGTGCAGACCTAATGCCACAATCATGCCGACAAGGTCCTGGACTCTCTCTTCTCGCTGGGTGATTAATACAACTTAATTAAGTTTGTTTATCACTAGCTATGACTTGTAAAGTGATTAGGTATGACTTAATTGACTATTAGTACGATAATACTGATTTCCAATTAGCAACAGCTGATTAAGGTTAGATGTTTGACTTGCAGCCAAAAACTAACAATATCTTATTTGGTGGTCTAACAAAACAAGGTTTATAATAATAATAATAACAATCATTTCCCGTGCTAGACTGCTCGTTAGTTGCTTAAACATGCTCGACAGAATCAATATTTGGTGTGAATTAGTGGGCCTCGGCCCCTATCGTGATAGCTGGCCACTTCTGTCCAATGGGGGCATCATGCAAGCACAGAGGTTTAATATTTGTACGCCTAATTTTGGGACGAGCTGCAGCTGCACCCACCAAATTCCCAACAACTACGGTCAAATGCTGTATAGCAGGAGTTTATGAACTCCTACTTGCATAAGTGAAGTCTGCCTCCATTAATGCCACGGAAAAAAGCTTTGTTCCCGCTATAAATAGAAAGGATTGCAGAGGTTAAGGAGAAGGCAGCACCGCTCACCACATGTCACTTGTAAAATAATTTAAAATACCAAAAAATCCTGTGCCAATTATTCCATTTCACCCCGTCACTCTCCATATCCACCTCGCCACCACTGTGGGCTTTGTGAAGATGCTAATAAAGAGCATGTGGCCGAGGATTTTATTCAACCAAAATTCCAATTGCATTCGCATTTAGAAATTGCAGTTTGACCAATAAAATAAATTGCACCACAGTGCATAATCCAACGATTCTTCTATATTTTGCAGAATGAAAAAGTATCCAGATGTACAGCGGATAATGCGACTCTGTAGTCTGTAGTTGGATAACAATCCTGTAAAGTTGCTAATAAGTTATGTAACTTACCAAATATGAGATGTAATAGAGCGTGTTAATCTTCCATTCACAAAAATCAAGCCCGTCAACTGTGCATGTGCAATACGCAAACCAAGAAAAGACGTTGCCTTGGAAGTCTTTTACGCTTGAAACTCTGAACTGCAAAGGAGATGCTGCATGGAAGGATCATGCCTTGTTGCAATAAGCACTTAAGAGTTCCCATCTCGAAGCTTTGTCACAGATAACTTTCTAAGCTTCCTGTCATGGTTGAGCACAGCGCTTACACTCTCAACCACCAAAATAATCTGCCAAAAAAAAAATTTTTAAAATTAATAATAAGAGAAGGAATAAAGGTCAGAATGTTCACTGAAGCATTCATCAACCACAGCAAAAGCTGCATGCGAGCTGCATCGTTTATCCAGCTTGTCAAATTATTGATAAATCATAAAGTAATTCAATCACGACTCAGAGGATTGGTAAAAATTTAGCAGGGCAGGTAAACAAATTAAAACAAAAGCAGCACAAACACAGCTGGTGGGTCACTTTCATGCAAATAAAAACCCAGCGTGAAGCATGTGAATCTACAGAATCAGGAGATGGCTAATTACACCCATATTCTTGATAAGGGGTGTGAATCAATTACATACATGTATGATGAAGTTTGTCGTAGTTGAAACCATGACTGAGAACTATCCAGATGCTAGCAAAGAACAAAGATTATACTGTAAACTAGAAATCACAGACCTGCAAGCATGCATATGCCATACCAGTTGCATAGTAGAAGTTTGCATTGCCTGTCCCCTGCAAATTTTCACTAAATGAGCAGTGTTTAAGAGAATTATGGAAGTAATTTGACCAAAGAGACAAGCATCATGAAGAGGCATACCCTCCAAATCCATAGATTGTGCATCACAGGGCTAAGAAGGGACACTCCAATATATCCACATAAGAGGAAGAAAGAGAACTTCATATCTGCATTGCATGCCATTTAGGTGGTGTACGACACCAGACCAAGTACAAATTCATCAATAAGAAAGATAACCTACTAGTTTACCTGCTAATTCATCAAGAAACAAACCCAACAAACCCAAGTATAGAGCTGAATCTCCAACCTATTCAAAATTGAACCATGATAGTAGAAGGTGAAGCAATTAGATTCTTCAATATATACATAAAGAATAACAAAAGTGCACCCAATAAATTCATTTGTTGTCATGGCTAACGGGGTAATTATCTTATCCACTTTTCCAAACTGTTGTTCACGTGTGATTGACATAAAGAAATCATATGATGTTATGTTGCACATTTGTTTATGTGAGGGTGTAGAAATGGAGTGCAGATGAAAATAGCAAGCAACTCACTGACGGATAGGATTTGAGCATTGAAGAGATTGCAATGTAGATGAAAGCCAAAAAGCAGGGCCGGTGCTTTAGCCGTATGGCTAATGGCAATATCATAAACAATATATTCAGGTGGAAAACTATCATAAAGAAACTTCTGAAGAAATCAAACACTTCAGCAAAGAAGTACCTGCAATTGAAATGAAACAGATGTCAATCTAAGTGTCACACCCCATATTTAGTGTTAGAGTACCCCACATCTACAAAGAACAACAAAGAATTTAGGCTCACCACAGAACACCAATATTTGGTGACATATCTTCCATTGTGAGAATGAATCCATATGTTCTGCAAAATAATGCCAGGCATATATAACTATCAAGAAAGTTCAAATAACTACAGCATAAAACACAATTTTGAGAAGCCACATGGAACTTCTTGATGTCAACATAAATGTGAAGCAATAAAAGTGTTTTTAAAGTGCAAGCAGATTTAATGTTCTTTGACAAGTTTAGATCAACTTGCCTGGTACAGAATTAATGCAATTTACAAGGAAAGGAGCTCCATTCCAAGTGTTTCACACTGAGCTAACTTTAGTAACAATAGACTACAAATTCTTCTGTATAGAAGATGAATAATATGTAATACCCAAGAAATTCCCAGATCCTCATTAACTTATAAGAATCTAGAAGTGAATTTGAAAAGTTTGTGATATCACTTCTGATGATTCTGTACGAAATATCAACCAAACTATGGGGCTTCTGAACAAATTCATTTAAATAGGTGCTTGTAGATTTTTATGTGGCCAAATCTTGCCTCCATATGGATCTAACCTTTTAGATTAGCACAAGTTAAGCAAAGTTTTTTCAGATACATCGCCAGCCTTTATCGCAATTAACCTAATTTTCATACATGGTTGCTCAACAGTGTTAGTCTTAGAAATGAGCACTCACTTCTCAATAATCCATTAATCTGATTCTGACATTGATTAACAGAAGAAAACTTGGGAGAGCAGTGTTATCATTCAAAATCGTGCAATACATGATGCAAACCAGATGTAATAAAGGAAAGAATATCCAACTGATACCTTTGAAACATCTCCCACAGACTACCATGTGGTTTAACAGATATACTGCATAGAACCAGAACATAGGCGGACCACAGAGAACTCCAAAATAAGAAATGTACGACTGGTCGCCATGAAAATGTAACTTCTGACTTTGATTGGTTGGTCTCTTGTTGACCACAGTTATCACTTGAGTGGTTATCTCCATATTTACGATATCCCTTCTGCAGGAACAGCTTTCTGGGTGGAGTATCAGGACCATATCCCAACAAAAGAATCACCTGGAACAAAACCAACAAAACACAGTTTTTAGAGAGTAATTCATCAACTGTGTACTTCACAATGGATATTCCACTATGTACTATGGTTAGAACCCAGTATTTTAAGACAAAGTAAGCAGAAAAGGGGCATTACTGGAATTATTAGGATTGCAGGATAAAGAGACAAGTGTGTCGACATAACCCATCCAAATGCTGCCAGAGGAACTAGTCCTGCACTCCATCAAATGAACAATATTCCAATAAATGATGCAGGATATAGAATATTAGTGCCAGGATAGCATATAATCTATTCATGGTCTGTTGCAAATATACACACACTCTTATTCTGGCAAATAAGTTTTATGAAGAGATAACCATTGAACATTCTAGCATGCTTGGTATGATATCTGGCAAATCACTTTATATCCATCATACTTTCAAGGGGCTATTGTCTCCACCCACCCCCGCTGAGAAAAGCCAAAATGCTTTCTATAAGCCTGCAACCTTGTAGTAATATGGATTAATCAAGGTCAACTCTTCACAAATACAGTCTTAACTTGATACCAGGCCTTGTTACACTTTTCAAATTCATAAAATGATCAACCATAATTACATTTTTCAACCAGTTAAAACCCCTAAAACATATCATAATTCAAACCAGTTACCCCTCAAACCTGAGACAAGAGACCAATCACTTAAAGGTCCTAATAAGAGATCTTTCACAATCCTCTAATGCTTACACAGAGATATACCAAGCCTTCTTTATTCAGAACAATTTCACCTGCCCCAAAATTGCTATTATGAGCGAAACAATTAACATAATGGGCATAAACTACAGCCAGCCAAGAGTATCAATGCTAGACGAGCAAGTTGATATACTGGATGAGCATTATATTGAGGGAGGAAATCAAAAGGGGGTATATGCCATGTATAAGCAAAACATTACTCAAAACCAGAGACGAGTTTTGGACAACATTATCAGAAGCCTTGGTATCAAAATTCATGTAGCCGTACAGGAGCAGCCATCATTACTAACAAAAGTGCAGAGCAACAAATTTGCCACCAAAATTCAGTAGTCCTTTTCAGACTACTGTGATCATTTTGTGGATTGTGTAGTTCTCATCCAAGTTGAGTTCACAAAAGATGGAGGCATGGATCACTAAGATAATCTCAAAAACAACCAATCGATTCGTCATAATCTGGAAAAAGTCCATTACCATCTTACCTTTACAAGCACCATGAAGTGCCAGTATGACAACCAGATTTTCAACTGGGGAAGTTGATAAACCCACACATGCAGCTATCGTGAAAGGATTCCATAAGTATACAAGTGCAGCAATATCTCCAGAAGAAAGTAAATCTAAAAATAAAATCAAATTTAAACTTCATCAGCCAGTAAGAAGCAGAGAGTACACTTTGTTTCTGAAAAAATTCTACCAAGAATGCATTTGCATAACAAGAAACCAAAAAGAAGAAGAGAAAAGAAAAGAAAAGATAAAAAAGCAATATATAAATTCTGAATCTAAATGTTATGTATAGTGAAAGTTGAAAATAACATCTCATAAATTAACTACCTGAACTTTTTAATAGATCAACAATGTCAAGTGAATTTAAGCTCTGTCTATATGCCATCTGTAGAGTGTGGCCGGTCGCCCGAATAAGCAAAGCACTAATAATATCTGCAATGACAAAAACCAAACTGTATCCAAGAAGATGTAGACTATCATCTGCATCACTACAAATCGACACAACTTCGAAACTAGAAAAAGAGATTTTTTTAAAAACTAAAATCTAAGTAGCTTTAAAAAACCAAAAGAGTTGCACAAAGATCAAACATGCAAGGCGAGAATAGCATACCTGCAAAGAAGATGATTAGGTTGCCCTTCAATTCTGCAACACCCGATCAATAAATTACCATGCTATAAAAAAAAATCAAGGAATTCAATAATAACTACTTCAATGAGTGATTGATAGCGGAGAATTAGTTTGGTATTTAGTAATCGCATTCCAAGATTTAGCTCGCATTAATTTATTTTTTTTAAATGTGAATTAACAGTGATTGAGCTGGAATCATAAAACTAATTACTAATTAACAAAGATAAACAAACAAATTATCAAAATTTTAACTCTGAATTGATCTCATTAAAACAATTAGGACAGTAGTAGTACCTTTTAACAGTGAGTGGACCAAGAAGTGAGAGTAACAATGGAGATCCATGGTACATCGATCCTATAAATAAATAGAAAAATATAAAAATAATAATAATAAATCATTTCTTGTACATTATTGGCTAGATAAATATAAAAAAAAATCACACATACAAGAACAATAATTACCAGCATAAGGAGAGATTGATGATTGCTTCAACCAGTAACCTTCAGCCACTAAATTAACAGCAAAAAAGTACTCAGTGAAAATAAAATTAGGCTTTGAGGTCGAAGAGGGAGAGAGAAAGAAGGAGAGGGAGAGAGTAGTTACGGCGGCGGAGGCTGACGAGAGGAGTGGAGACTTCGGGGCGAGAGGCTAAGTTGAAGGTTTTAGGGAGGTAAATTAGAATCAGCCTTAACATTACGGATGCTATTAACCATCTCCAAAATCCTCTCTTCTTCTTCTGCTCCATTTCGTCTCTGTTTTTCACTGAGAGAAAGAAAGGAGCTCCAGCTATGTATTAGATCGTAGTTTGCGTTGCATTTATGTTCACCGTCGTTTCAACTGGGGTTTTACACTTTAGATTAGAGAGATTCATGATACGATCCCGTTTTGCCTTAAGTGAGTGCTGATGGATTTATTAACTTAGCCTTATATTTCTTATTGTAACAAAAGAACTATAGAGAGTCGTTGAGAACTATTTAGCAATATTATTAAAAAAAAATTGATGGGTTATCTTTAAAGAGTTTTTATTTAGCTTAAATTTAAAATTAAATTATATAAGAGTTTGTTCAATGTAACCTGATCAACTTGGTTAATTCAAAAGCAATTTCGACTAACTAGTAGAAAAAAGTTTGAAGATGAAATTAACAGAAAAAAAAATCTTTTGACCAACCTTTTATCTAACTCGAATTTAAAATCAAAACATATGGGGGTTGTACTAACGTGATCTAGTCTACTTGATTAGTCCAAAGATAACTTACCTGACAGGTAAAAAGAAGTATAAGGAACCGTGAAAAGTAGCTCAAGTGGTTAGGCTTTCGGTTTGCTCCCTAATGATCACGAGTTCGAGTCCTTTCAGGGTCATTGGAGGCTTACATGGTCATTAACTTCAGGGCCGGTGAGATTAGTCGAGGTGTGTGCAAGCTGGCCCGAACACCCACGTTAATAAAAAAAATATAAGGACAAAAGTGAGAAGAAAAAAAATGAAATTGACAAGAAAAAAAACCTTTCGACCCATCTAATTACCTAGCCTGATTTAAAATTGAACCTTGTGAGGGTTATTCTGATATGATTTAATTGATTTGATCGGTTCAAAGATAACTCGGTTTATCGTTAAAAAAATTTAAAGGAAAAATGGAGAAGGAAAAAAAAAAGAAATAAAGGAGGGGGGAACGAGAAAAAGAGAAAAGAAAAAATAGAAAAAAGAAAAAAGAAAAAAGAAAAGGAGACGAGCTTCAGTGAAGCTCCATGAACTTTCCGCTTACCCTTTTGTGGTGTGTCATCAGTCAGTAGTCCTAATTAAGGCACGATTTTAGCACACCATAAAAAATCCAAATCTTAAGCGCATATATACGTCGTTGTTATCACATGCATTAATCCTCCTGACAGTATCATATAATTAATTATTTTATGCATCCAGTTTATCACTGGTCAATATTGTTGATGTGAGCAGGAAAATGTAAGTAGACATCCAAGAGTAGGTTTCGATATAGTTGAATGCAATGCCACAACACATCAAAAGGATGTCCAAGCTCTTTGATTTTTAACGGTTATATACATGCATTTCGTTTTTGTTTCAGACTCATATTGAAAAGCACCACCTTGATACATTAATTACTCATTAATGGCGTCGTACGTACGTAGTTCATTCATTGTACAGATGCTCACTACTCCACATTATCTATCCATCCTGCTACGAGCTTCTTGGATGTATATGAAAAATAAATGGATCTTGCTATTCTTCTGCAGCTAAAGCACTGCTGTCGGTATTTGAGATGAAAAGAATGGAAAACCCTCCCCTACAATGATCATTACTCTCTAGCTAATGCCATCCCTTTCAATCTTCGGTGACAAAAAATGCTACCTTTCACTACTCGAAAGCCCTTCCAAGTGTGACCCAAAGAAAGGGAAAATATTAAAAATGAATTTGCTATCCTGATCGCAAAAGAATTCAGATAATTAGCAGTTGGCCGAAGAATTCCTGATCCATTATTTAAAAATAAAAATTAAACTTAATATTGTAATAGCTAGAATCTCTGCCCTATTATAAAAAGATTCTGAGCTTTACTGTTTAAATTTCTAGTTTGCTTTTAAGCTACCTCAATTCCCAATTAACAGGAGAAAAAAAATGAGGCAAGCTCAGAATACACAATGCAAATGATTTCAAGGTTTCGTTTTTTCTGTCCTGCATGCCCGCTAACTGAGGTGTGCAGGTAACACGATCATAAGAGATTAATCTCGACGAGGAAAAGGCTGTCGATCTCTTTCACAACCCTACATCACACAACTATATATGTCCATTGCAACATATGTAGGAAAAGGCAGTATCGTCATGTATACTATGAGCGATGAAAGTGACAAGAAACTTGCTAGTTTTTTAATTTTTCTCCTGACAATGGAAAGTTGCAGGCTAATTTATCGCTGATCAGAAGCCATGCAGTGATAAATTAAGAAGAAGCATGAAAATTTGATTGTCAATTGCAGGAGCAGATAATTCTTAAGTATACATCCCTGCTGAAATTTAATTAGTTAGCATACACCATTCACTCACTGAGTGGTTGAGGAGAATCTCTTTAATTACTATCAAGCTTGCATTGATTTCTTTTCATTTATTAAAATGCCAGTTTATAAACCCATAACGCATTGCCAAAAAACCAGCTTTGGCTCACAAAATTATGGCTCAAACTAGCTTAACTCAAGCAATCGATCTCTTCTCTCCTATTCTCCTTCTCCTTCCTCTTTTGCTTCTGATCGTCCTCAAGCACTTCAGACACAATTCATCACCGCCACTTCCTCCAGGTCCATATCCATGGCCAATCTTAGGCAATATTCTCCAACTTGGAGATAGGCCCCATATCACCCTAACCCATTTTGCAAAAATCCATGGACCAATCTTCTCATTAAGACTTGGGACCCAACTTGTGGTTGTGGGATCCTCTCAAGCTGCTGCCATTGCAATCCTCAAGACTCATGATAGAATTCTATCAGGGCGACATGTTCCTCACATGGCACCAAGCAAGAGTTCAGAACTCAACAAATTATCACTGGGTTGGGTTGTTGAGTGCAATGAGAGGTGGAGGTATTTGCGCACAATATGCAAAAGTGAGCTTTTCTCACTCAAAGCACTAGAGTCCCAAGCATGTATAAGAGAGAGAAAAGCCAAGGAAATGATTGGTTTTATCAATAAAATGGAAGGGAAAGTAGTTAAGATTAGAGAGGTAGCAACTGCTACTGTTTTTAACATGTTGAGCAATATTTTAGTGTCGAGGGATCTTGTTAGCTTGGAGCATGAGAGCGAGGATGGAGGGATGAGTTCGGTATTAAAAGACATTGCAAGGTTGGCTTCTACTCCAAATATATCTGACTTTTATCCAATATTGGGTCCATTAGATCTACAAGGTTTAAGGAAGAAGACTATGGAATTGCACAGGAGGTCTTTTAATATGTGTGAAGCTATCATCCAAGAAAGAAGAGAGGGGGGGGAGGGAAAAGGAGACGGTCCCGATGCTTCAAGACGTAGAGACTTTCTTGACGCTCTTATCCTCAATGGTTCAAGCGATGATCAGATTGACATTTTGCTTATGGTTTGATCCCATTCTTTCCATCCCTCATGATTATTCGAAGTTGATTTTAACTTTTAGTTTTTTTTTTATCCTGGTCCTTCAAATTATTGAATATTATCATTTGAACACTCAAATTATGCTTTGAAGTATATACATATTAACTTTATGGCTTTTATTTCAAAAAAAAAAAAAAGAAACTTTAGGACTTTCAATATAAATTATCACGACAGATTGGCGAAATAACAATATCTGCTTTGACCAGCAGCTTAATTTCTTTTACAAATTATACATATATAATAATTGATTTATTTGTAAATTGCGATTAGGCTATTTTCAATCTTCTACTATTAATTTGTTAACTGGAAAATACATTAGATGATTAATTTGGTATCTAACAACTAATTAATCTACTAAAGTATTTTTTGAGTATTTCCCAGTTAAAATCCACTTCTTTTAATTAATTTATTTATTTTCATAACTACCTCTGCGAGTTTCTATCACTTATTTTACACGAACGGAAAACTGAACATCAATCTTTATTCCAATTGTTGTTTCATCGTGACATTTCAGGAGCTCCTTTCTGCTGGCACAGACACAAGTAGCTCGACCATAGAATGGACAATGGCAGAGCTGATAAAGAATCCGAGATGCCTAAAGAAAGTTCAAGAAGAGATTGCAAATGTAATAAATATGAACCGGGATACAGGATTTAAGGAATCCTACCTTCCACAGCTAACATACCTTCAGGCTTGTGTCAAAGAAACCCTCAGGTTGCACCCTCCAGGACCGTTTCTTCTTCCTCACCGCGCCATCGACTCTTGCCAAGTGATGAATTACACCATTCCAAAGAACACTCAAGTGTTAGTAAATTATTGGGCTATCGGACGAGACCCCAAGAGTTGGGAGGAACCAGTAGTTTTTAATCCAGAGAGGTTCTTGAGATCAAATTTGGATTTTAAAGGGAATGACTTTGAGTTCATACCCTTTGGCTCAGGAAGGAGAATCTGCCCTGGCCTGCCGATGGCTGCAAAACATGTTGCATTGATCATTGCTTATTTGATCCTTTTCTTTGATTGGTCTCTTCCATGTGGAAAGAACCCTACAGATTTAGACATGAGTGAGAACTATGGCTTAACTTTGCGGAAGGAACAACCTTTACTTCTAGTTCCGACTAGTAAAAAATGAGTGCGAGATGATTTAGCTGTCCCTCTTGCATTCTAATAATAAACCTGTCTTGTTTTGATGTTTGTCGCAGTTGCATTTTAGTTTTCCAGGCCTGTTACCATTCTCCATGACTGAATCAGGATACTCTGATTGATTAACTACTGCAATAACTTGTACTGGTAAAATACAATTTGTGTTATTAAAGGATATACCTCGTAAGGTTTTAGATTTATTTTTTAAAAATTACTATTTCAAGTCTTATAAATTTTAAAGTCACTGAAAATTTATATAGTTATTAATTTCAGGGTCTATAAAATTAATCGAGATACGTGTAAATTAATTCAAATATTCATGTTAATAAAAAATATATATAATTTGTGTCCTTGTACACATGGAATTATCCAATATAGTAAGAATTTAAACTTATTTTTTACTTTCACTCCATTATTAACCTTTTTTAATCATGTAGTTGTTAATAAAAGACATCTATATTAATAAAAATAATATACTATTTATTAAGAATTCAAATTTTTTTTTTTTACTTTCACTCCATTGTTAACCTTTTTGTATCATGTAGTTGTTAATAGAACATCAGGACTCCCCGCCCCACTGCATTAACAATGTCAATGAGATGTCTACCAAGAAAAATGAAAGGCAGCACTCTCCTGCCCCATTTCCGTATAGAGACATGCCAAGCGATGAACTATAGGATCCCAATAACTCTCAAGTACTAGTCAACGTGTGGGCAATCGGACTGAATGCGAATCAGGAAGCCTCACACGCATTCTTACAGCGCTGCAATTTAGGCTCAAAACCGGGGAGACCAAAGCCAAACTAAAAGGAAGAAAGGAGGCCTAAATCGAGGGGGGGAAAAATTCTGCTCAAAACCAAGCCCATGTAAGGTAATCTGGGCTCAAAACCGAGCTCGGCTGGATAACATGACAAACAAAGCTGCCAAAACCAAGCAGCAAGAGAGAGGAGAAGAAGAGACCCAACCAGGTCCAATAAGTTGCCAAAACTTGGCAGCTAAGGAGAGGTCAGGCCCAACAAGTTGCCAAAACCGGGCAGCTAAGGAGAGCAGAAGTAGGGCCCACCAAGTCCAACCGAGGAGGATAAGAAAAGGGGTAAAACCTAGCCCACCGAGCCCATCCATGGAGAAGGAAAAAAAGAGGCAAAACCGAGTGGAAAGAATTTGGCTGCAAAACCGAGTACAAATCCAATAGCTGGAAAAGGGGTTCAAATCAGATCCCATCTATGATCATTTGGTGTTTCGAGCAATTCCCTCTTAACTTAACTTTGAGGGAATAAAATAAATTATATTTTTATATTTTATTTAATAATTTAAATATTTATATTGAAATAATTTTTTAACATAATATCAGAGCATTTTATTAACTAAATGGTCACAGGTATATTTCTCACCATCCAATTTACTTTGTTAAAAATTAAACATAAAATAAAATAAATCTTGTAAATTTCAAACTTAAAAAACTTTTATTTAACTAGATGTATTAGAAAATAATATAAATTATATATTAAAATATCACATAATAATTTAAATTTTTAAATTAAAATAATATTTTGATAATAACACATCAAACGATGTTAAAATACACTCACATAAACATAATTATTTTACCTGAATATCTTATTTCACAGGTAAACAAGGGTTTACATGATAATTTTGCTATTGTTCACAATAAAGCAATTATTTCAATGGTAGGGCATGCATAATGTTTGTGACCCTACTACTGTCTACAATACAAATACATGAAATTCATACATGTATAAACATTCAAGGATCACGAGGTATGAATAACTAACATATCTATACATAACTACCTAAAAAGAACTTTCTCATGTATTTCATTTTTCTCTTCATTGCATTGCTATTTGTACTTTGCTTAGTATTTTAGGGTTTTCTATTTCATAAATGAGACTTGTTTTATATGAAGACATGAACCCCCTTCCGGCCCAAGTTCAAAACAAATTCTTAAATAAGTTTTTTCACCTTTGTTACATTCAAATCAGAGCAGTTTCTCAGCTCAGTATTTAATTTTAATGAAAATGGTTTGAACTCTTGCCCTTTGGTTGGTGAAGGAGAATAGTATTCATGGCTGCAGAGCAGGTTGCCTGCTATTCTTGCATTATCGATCCATTTATTTCAATGAATTTTCAAGTAAAAAAATCAATGCCGGATAACTGGCTTCATACTTCTGGAAATAGCCAGCTGGT
>Ga0325403_1002554_pt1 | contig 16214 bp, 15 predicted proteins | sample PopdelMetagenome_19_FD_205665 | JGI IMG/M metagenome (GOLD analysis project Ga0325403, IMG submission 205665) | Populus deltoides microbial communities from Bellville, Georgia, United States - Xylem-PdKOR-R4 | ecosystem: Host-associated > Plants > Phyllosphere > Stem > Wood/Secondary xylem...
TATATATACGCTTCTCACTCCATTTCCACTCTCAAGGAAATCAGACCTTCACTTCTCTCCCATTCTTTGAATTCAATTTCCAGTTTTGCAGCTTCAACTCTTTATTTCTGATCCTAAATTTCGATCCTCCTCCAATAAGTACCCCTGAAAACAAAAGAAAATTAGTAGAGAAATTAACCCCTCTATCAATTATGGCATCTTTTGATGAAGCTTCAGCTTTGGAACTCATTAGGGAGCACCTCTTGACTGACTTTGCTTCCATGGACAGCTTAATCACCAATCTTGATGATCTTTGCAGTACTTCCAGCTCTTGTATTACTACTGACTACATCAAGACTGAATCAACAGAATTCGATCCCTTTGATCAATCAGAGCACCCACAACCCAAGCTGCAGGGTCAATCTAGCATCGAATCCAAGCCTCAAGCCTCACCAAAGTCTCCAAGCACTCTAAGCCAGAGAAAACCATCCATGATCAAGAACATCGCAATTCCTCGACCAGCAACCTTGAACATGACCCCACAAGTAGTACTGCCAGTGGTGAACAAGGCAGATGCTTCAAGTGAACAAGAAAGGCATTACAGGGGCGTCAGGCGTAGGCCATGGGGCAAATATGCAGCTGAGATCCGTGACCCTAACAAAAAAGGAGCTCGTGTATGGCTTGGAACATTTGATACAGCCATTGACGCCGCAAAAGCTTATGACAGTGCTGCTTTCAGGCTACGTGGAAGTAAAGCAATCTTGAATTTCCCTCTTGAAGCTGGAAAGTCTAATTCTCAGCAACCTGAACAATTCTTGGAAACTTCAAGCAAGAAAAGAAAGATTGAAGAAATAGAGAGTAGTATGGAAAGTACTGGTTCTGTGATCACTAATAAGGTCGCGAAGAGGGAAAGTTCTTCGCCGGAAACTGAGGTCAAAGCAGCGGCTACGGAACCATTAACGCCGTCAAGTTGGAAGGGGTTCTGGGATGGTGAAGTCATGGGGATATTTAATGTGCCACCATTGTCACCGTTATCTCCCCATCCTTCATTTGGGTATTCAAGGCTGATGGTTGTTTGAATGATTGACGGTCAACATGTCGTTTGGATGGTTGGTTTGCTGTTTACTCAATTAGGAAAAATCTGATGGCCAAAAGTGTCGCGGATTAAGTAGAAATTAGGAAGTTTCTATACATAGCTATATATAATTAGTAGGGTTCATATACGCAACTATGATTGCGTTTGTTGAAGATGATAAGTTTTGTAAGATTGCATTTCTTCTTTGATTGCATTTATTCAATGGAATGGATTTTGTATTCTGTTGTCCAAAAGTCACAAAATGATAAGTCCATTTATTTAGTTTATAATAAAAAAAAAATTACAAAAAGCTACACTTGTAAAAGATGGAAAAGCAATCCTCAAAACACTTATTTATTCAATGGAATACAAATTTTAGATTGAATCTAAACTTGACAATTATTAAAATTAAACTTTATCAAAATTAGTTAAGCATAATTTTTAGAAAATATTCAGTCTAAAATTTTTTATTGTTGTGATGGATTAATCCCTCTTTTACTTGACAATTCTAACAGTTTTTTTTTCTTGTTTAGATATACTTTTAATTAAATAATGTTCAATAAATTCAAATAAATTATATTTAATATTTTTCTATAAAAATTGAACCTAAGCTTTTTTTTTTTAAAAAAAAGAATGAGTAGAAAAAAAAATCTAAGAAAAATCAACAATAAATGAACGAAAAAATTCAAGAAAAATCTAGACTCCTTTACACCTATACAAAACACTTATTTATAAAACCGAAAATCAAAACATTAAATACTCATAATTAATGAATCTTCATAACTAATAAATATTTATAGTTTGTGAATTAGTAGTAATTATAGTTGTTCTTATTATATAATTAACATATTGTTTCATGTAATAAGATATTTTAAAGTCTAAAAAAATTGTTGATCAAACAATAATTTAATAGTAAAATATTTTTTTATTAATCAAACTTAAATCCAAACTCATAAACCTACAAGCTTCAAAGCTATTTTTAGTGCGAATCTTTAACTTTTGCTATTTAAATGTTTTTTTTAAAATAATATTTTATTTATTTATAATTGATTTTCAAAAATATGTTAATGTTTAATGTTAAAATGCTTATGTTGGTTACAGATTCTAATGATCTTAACTCTAAATATGAGTAGATCTTGTTTTTTAATTTGGCTGTAATAGACCCATTTACGTATTTTATAAAACCAATTCTAACATATTTCCCTAAAGTTAAAACTTTTTTGGCTGATCTATCAGAATATCTCAAGCTAGAATTATCTTCAGCTAGTTGATTGAAACTAACCATCTTAGTCAGGTTTTAAGAAAGTGTCTCACACTGAAAAATTACATTCACAAAAGAATTCTTCACCGCTAACCTCTCCATGAATTTATTGACATTGATCAGCCATTTTCTGTACACTCTTATGCTGGAGATTTTTCTTATTGGTTTGACTGACAAGGAGAATTTCTGGAGCAGATATGGAAGCTCAGGTGAATGTTGTCTAAACATCTAGGTAATAGCTAATTGTTTTGGGAGTTTATGTATTTTGAGAAGGGAAACATGCCATTTATGATACTTGGCACAAGCAAGTATTAACTGAAAAAGAAAAATTTATCCGACTGGGAAAGTGAGGAACCAAGTTCTGCGTTCATGAAACCAGGTTCTGCACAATGAATGCAGCATAGCAGCTTTTTTGTAGCTTCATAAATTTAGCTCACCGACAAATTTACTTGACTCCGTTAAGTACGAAGGACATGTTTGTTTTCTTTAATTCACTTTTAAAAATTTATTTTTTAAATTTTTATATGTTTCTTTGTCATTAAAAAAATGAGTAAAGGAAAATACAATGCGTTTAGCCTAGTTGCTAAATCTGCCCCCCTCCTCAACGAGTCAAGATGTCAACAGACAACATGCATAATAGACACCAAGCACAAGTTGTGCATAATAGACACCAGGTACTCGCACAAGACCAAAACTAGATGATATTTTCCTCCCGGCCCAATTTGAAACAAGCCTCAGTCCCCCCCTCCTACCCTCAACTTGTCCCCATTAATGAGGATTTGGATAAGATGACCCGAATCCAGCTCCAAAACTTGGGTAAAAACCGTGTGCTATAATGCACCACGATGCAGTGAACCTGCTGCATCTAATAAATTCAGGGAGTCCCATTTGATGTTGATTTTCCGATGCAAAAGTAGCAACTAGGATCCACTCCCTATATATAAAAACTAATTGATTGCCACCCATATTCCATATAACAACTTTTTTGGTTCATTTTTTCTGTCTCTAAAAAATGGCAACCCCGGAAGAATCCTCAACATTAGAACTCATAAGACAACATCTTCTTGGAGACTTCATCTCCACAGACGAGTTTATCAGTAATCTTGAGTCCAGTATAGCCAGTATCTCTGTCAAACTAGAGAGCTCCCTTTCTGGGTCAGAACCCAACTCCCCAATATCCGACCAAAGTTACCATAGTACCCAAGAAACCTATAGCTTTGAAATAAAACCTGAAATCATAGACTTGACACCTCCTGAGCCGGTGTTTTCAGGTTCAAGTAATCAGTACCCACCACCTGAACCTGTAAAGATGGCAGATAAAGGAGAGACAGTAAGGCATTACAGGGGGGTCCGAAGAAGGCCATGGGGCAAGTTTGCAGCAGAGATCCGTGACCCTACCCGGAAGGGAAGTCGGGTTTGGTTGGGTACTTTTGACAGTGATACTGATGCTGCAAAAGCTTATGACTGTGCTGCATTCAAAATGAGAGGCAGGAAAGCAATCCTGAATTTTCCTTCGGAGGCTGGACTATCCATCCCGCCGCCAGCCACAGGCAGGAAGAGAAGAAGATCGAAGGGAGAAGAGGTGCTGCCGGAATCTGTTGATGTGTCAACGGAAAATTGGAATTTAAAGTGGAGTGGAGAAGTAGAGGAGGGTGTTTCAGATGAGGAGCAACTGTCACCGTTAACCCAAGAAACCATGTTGGCAAGGCTTTCCTAAAACGAACAAAAGCTCACCACGTCAGCCATGCTTATGATCAGAGAAACAAAATCTAATCCATAGTTGGCTTGGAATCAAAACTCGTCCACCTATCGAATCCCCTCAGATTGAATGTATTGTTTGTGTAAATAATTGTTTGACTAGGGTGATGTCGGAGTGTTAAAATGTAAATGTTGGCAGTACCATGAATGAATGAACAGAATTTTGTCAAAAAATCTAAAGCATGGGTGTGCCACACACTCCTGGAATCTCTTGCCGTGTTTTATCTCTTTCCATTTTGATTTTCGTTCCGTGACTCGGTCTGTGAAAATAATCGCAACATTGTCAATTCTAATAATTCCATCATCTTTAAGTAACGCCCCATCACCTGAAAGACTTCTATGCCTAAATTCCTGATGTTAATCTCATAAATTGACTTGGATATTTTCTCAAGCGATGTTGTCTTTTTCTTTTCTATTGAGAAAGATACCTACCCAAACAGTGGTGTCTTAAAGTGAGGAATATACCTGTACGTGACAGAGTCAGATATTTTCCCTCATCTCAAGTCGTAGTAAGTACCAAATTACCATAGACGTGGACAAAAAAGTTGCGCTAAGCACTCCTCCAGACCACCTGAAAGGTTTTTGTGCAACTTGCTGACAGAATTTAAGTAAATATTTGATATTAATATAGTTTTTGTGTGGTTGCCGTTTGATATTAATATAAACCAGGTCGGGTATACTAAAGAACTGAAACCTGCAGCTACTACAGGGGAAGATGATCGTAGGAATCGCTCGAGTTCGCTCGCCTTTAATCTTCTGCTGCACAGACACAATACAATTAGTAATCATACCTCTTCTCCAAAAAGAGTTTTATATAAATGGCAAGTGGAAATCCCCCTCCAAACTAACAAACCAACAAAAAAAAAATAATCTCAGTCTTGACAATTAGCTAGTAAAGAAACTGAACCTCAAGTCAACTTGCAGTAAAAACGAGGGTCCCACCTTTTTATATACAGGTTTATGCATATACATGTGTCCTATGAGGTGCCAAAGTTTTAGAACTTAATTATGGCAACAAGGTTGTGATTGGTAATTCCTGTCATGTTTATGAAGGCGTTCACAGGAAGGACTCCATGAGCAAGTTGCAAATAGGGGGCCTGTTGGGTCTACCAGCCAGAGTTTTCTTCACTAAATTCGCGTGTGACCATATACAATGTGCCACCATGAGCAACTGGTACAAAACCAGTTGTATAAGATAGGCATAGCAAGCAACTTGCAACTTTATATATGAAAGAACCAAAGATAATACATTTCCTATTGTCGTCATCCTCTCTCAGCCAGATGATATCATTCTTCTTGGATTCGTTAATGCTGTCTGTCTTTGAATTTGGAGTTTGGCTGCTAGAGCATTACAGTAAGGACCACTGACTCTCGAAGGTTTCTCTTTACGAGAGGAACAAGTTCGAATTTACAACAACAAAAAAAAATTCATCAAAGGTGCACCATCAATCACTTGTCAATTACGGCAGGCATGCATGTAATCATCGAAACTGTCGAACCAGTCTAATGCAAGTTTTATCATCATCAATTCACTCCACATCGAGAGTCAATCTGCTAAACAATCTCAACACAAACGGTGCAAGCATAAAAGAATATTCATTAACTGTAAATATACGTTGACATCATTTGAATTTAGTAAATATGATGGCTGAGTCATTGAGAAACAGATAGTGTCTTAAAATAGCAGACTCTATCTTAAAAGATACAATCTAAACTGCTGTCTACAACTTAAGAATTATCATAAATGGCAGCCACCAAAAAATATTTTAATTGTTCTAAGGCATTGGTAAATTTAAATTGGCAGCATCTCGTTGGAATTCAAGAAACTAGGCTGATTTGTTGAAGCAAGAAGTCTGGCCCACATCCTATCTGTTACCTTCACTGTATTTTGTGCCTCTGTCACACGCTGCAATATCACAAAAGTTGAATCTATCATGCATCACAAAATTGTATAGCATTAGCTATACCAATTTTAACAGCACGTCACTTTGTGTATCCCTCCATACTGAAATTGGGTGTGTGCAAGGGAAGGACTAGGGAAGACAATGTCACCTAAAGTATAGAAATATTGAAGGTACTAGTACCAAAGAATTTATACACGTTTCCACAGGCTCCAAGACCTATCCTGCTACTAACTGAAAATAATTGTTGTGTTCATTGGAGTTCAATAACCGCTTAAAATCATTCATTCTGGCATATTGCAGCCAAAATAGAATCGTCACATAATTGACAATAGAAGTGAGAATTCAGAAGACACAATGGAACAGGAAATTTACAGAGCCACTGTAAGGTTAGCTCAACATCAAACAGTAATAAAAAAGGCCAGAAACAGTTAGTCATATTCAGCATCATCTGTATCAGCGGGAGGCAACATGGGAACCAGAACAGAGTCTGCACTATGGAGCAAAGAAACTAAATTATGCTTTTGTGCACTCTTGTGCAAAGAACTAAATTAAGCTTTTGTGCAAACTGAAGTAAGAGTGACGACGGATCAGGAAAGATACTAGATTTCATTTGTCATCAAGCAGCAGGAGCACCCTGAATTAGTTTTGCATTCATGCTGCAAGGCAGTAGTTGAATTTATTCTTACCCATCTTATATGATTTTTCAAGTTGCTACTCCTTCATTGAGATTCAAGCATTTGGGACATATAATTAAACAATCAATCCCAGTAAAACCTGTATTGGCCATCTTATGATGACAGGAATTTAGCCATCATAATTCTCAATCCCCTTCTCCTTACTTACCAGGTCAGTTAGTTTTATTAATCCAGCCAAATCTATGAGAATCTAGCTTTTCCTGGTTAAATGCATAATATATAAAGGCTGTTTATTGAATCTTGATGTATTGATTCACACTTGAGACATTTAAATTTGGAAAATTATAAATATAGAAGCCAAGTCTCATATTTTAAAACCAAAGTAAACCAGCAAGTGAAACTGTATTCATAGAAAGTCATGTTAGTCATAAACAAAGATTGAGAAGAGGAAGTACTTACAGCAATGGGAATATAAGCATGTCTGCTGTTTACTGGACCAACTGTGAATCCTGTGTACCCAGCCATGGCCCCATGAACAGCACTTTGTGCAAGAAGACTGCAATAAATGTTGTCTGATGCATTACTTGGGATAGCTCTAATCATGTATGTAGGATCTGCATACGAAAATATAAAAATTTAGATACATAGACCTCCTCTTTCATCAGCACAGGAGGAGATTTTCCACAAGGTTCTCAAGTATACTTTCTTAATTCTTGATCCTAAAACATCAAACTTGATGTAGAACAATTATTTGAAGAGTTACTATTTTCTTGTTTGACAAGGTTCTCAAACTTGACAAGGCCAAGCCTGAAAAGAAGTTAAAAAAGAGAGCATATGATATGAAGCTTGAAGTCACTATTTTCTTGTTTTAATTATTTTCCTAGTTAATTTTAGATTTTAATTATTTGTGTTCTACTTAGCTTAGAACTTTTAATTTAATTAGTATTTTACTATTTAGAAATCCTAATGCTAGATGTATTCTATTAATTAGATAAGTTTTGATTAAAAATCATTTCTTATTAAGGATTTTAGAACTAGTGTTAATAGGAATGTCTAATTTATTTTATAAAAATAAAGACTATTGTTCAGATTTTTATAAAATTTCAGAGAATTTTCTCTAAATTTCTCTACAACTTAGGTTTGTAATTATAATGCTTGAGAACTCTAGTTTTATCTTCACTATACACTGCATTAGGTGGTATCAAATAAGGTCAACATCCAAATTGATAGCGAATCGTGGATTAGTTGGAGGCAACCATCTCCGTGATGGTGATTAGGAGATGCAGGCTGTTAATCAACTAGATTGTCATTTAGTAGCAAAAGCAGCTATAAGGAGCAAGTGCAAAATGGGTTTGGCAACAACAACACCAAATTTGATGACCTTAAAACCAGGCTTGAGACACTAGGGTTGCACGCAAACATGAACCGGGAAAGAAAAGAGGCACACACTGGGGATGAAGCTCACGACCAACCTATCATCGAACTAGTTCGTACAAATCCTCGTGGTCACTATTACTACGAGTATTCATCTAATGAAGAAGATCTATTTCGGTTGACGGAAGGCATAAATAGGAATCGCAAAAAGTAGAGGAACATGTTTAGAGATTTGCCTCGAGATCGACCTGACCTTAGACCTATTCCTAAAATTCCACCTAGACAACCACTTGTCTATATGATGGTTGTTAGTGAAGATGAACTTGATAGAGGTCATGGAACCTTGTCAAATCAAGACAAACAACCACAACTTGAGAGACAGAAATCGATCATCGTGATTGAAGGTCAGAATAAACAACAATCTCTCGATGACGAGGATGTTCTATGCGAACTTGATGGAGATGATGAAAGACTTATATGATGATGAAGATCTTGCAAACAATGACATGGAAGACTCGGTAATTTCTGGCAAGTCTTTTGGATATATTATGGATGATTATTTTGGTGTTCATTTAAATACAATGGTTGAAGTATTTAAGGACATAAATGATGATAAACTCCAAGTTTGAAGTAGAAAAATATTGGAAGAAACTACAAGTAGACTTCATAAAAATAAAAAAAGTATATCAAATATGGATTTTTCCTTAATATACCCGTATTAAATTTTGAAGTTCAAAAGTCAAAGACATGCTACTTCGTGAATAAATTAATTATGGTATTGTACTCGGAAGTTTTTTTTTTTTTCTATGGAGTGAAGAGTTCAATTTCTGACAAATAACTCGAGGATGAGTATTTTTCAAGGAGGGGAGACTGACATAGAACAATTATCTCAGAGGTTTACGGATCATATTGACAAGGACAAGCCCGAAAAGAAATCCACAAAGAAACCCAGAAGCACATGATATGAAGCCTGAAGTTATTATTTTCTTGTTTTAATTATTTTCCAAATTAATTTTGTATTTTAATTATTTATTTCCTACTTAGCTTAGAATTTTTAATTTAATTAGTATTTACTATTTAAGAATCATAATGTTAGATGAATTCTATTAATTAGATAAGTTTTACTTAGGAATCATTTCCTATAAAAGATTTTAGTTTTAATTTAGAATCATTTCCTTTAAAGAATTTTATGACTAATATAAATAGAAAAGTCAAGTTTATTTTATGAAGATGAAGACTATTATTCAAATTTTTATAAAATATCAAAGAGTTATATCTAAATTTTTCTATAGCTTAGATCTATAACCTTTGAGCTTAAGAACCCTAGTTTTATCTTCGCTATACGTTGTGTCAAAACTCGATGAATATTACAGAATTTAACCATATGAACCTTTCTGGTCTAGCCCCAAATCAGTACGTGTTTTTAGGACAAGATATTTAGCATGACCTCTCATTACCTACAAATAAGCATATGCCAAGTGCGTCGTTTAATTTATTTTTTTCCTAAAAACAATATCCAAAATTAGTTTTCTTAAAAAATTCGCCCTTGAAATAGGATAGTGTTGAACAGAAGTTAGAATCATCAGATGCAACAGTTTCTAAACCAAAGATAAAATGCTAATGCAATCATTTAGAAGGTACCTATATATTTCATATTTATCTCCATCTTCTTCACCTTTGTAAAATGATCCTACAACACGAGATATTAAAAGTATAAATGGAATTAGCACTAACACTAATAGTGCAAAAGTAAATAGATGCGGTGACAAAAATGAAAGAAATGGTCTATCTCAACAAAATGATAGATACAACAACATAACTGTATTAAAATTAGCTATTAGGCAATTGTCAAATTGCCAATTTACCACCTAACAAGGTTGCTATATGGCATTATAGGTCCATGGAGATCATTTTGAGGCCCCGTGAGAATTAGATCACCAAGTTTGAGATAAGCAATTGCTTAGCTTGACAGGGCAGTGGCAATCAGAAGGAAAGGAAATAAATAACAAGCTCATGGAAAAGAAAAGGTAATAAATACACTGTTCTTGAAATGAAAAACATGAGTTAAGAGTGGTGGCGACTTTTAGTACCCACCTTAACCTTTTGAGTTAACCACAGACCAACATCAAGAAGTAGTCTGTTCCCTGATGCATCTCTCTCATCAGCTGCCTGCATGGCCTGAGCAACGTATTCCTGCCCGGCTCCTTCTGCTATCACAATAACCATATGCCCATTTTCTTTGATCCTCTGTTCAATAAATTCAAAAAGACCACCAGGACCTTCGAGATAGAATGGCGATTCTGGAATCAAGCAGCAATCCTGTTATATCCCAACCATGGTTAGCACATCACTCAGTTGTAATATTATGAGTGATTGCAAGCAATAAACCACACCGTCTAAGCACATTCTGAAGCAATGTCTTCTCCAACACTTTGTTTGGAGAAGGAAAAAGAACGGTACGCTGAAAGTGAAAAAAGCGGGAATATAGTTTATATAATTACTTACACATACAGATACATACATGAGCGCGTGTGTGAAGCAATATGTTTTCTAGAAAAAAAGAGCCTGCAACTTCATTCCTATAAAGGGTGGGGAAAAAAGCAAGCATAAATCTACCATTTTCTGATACATCCAGTGTCAAAGACAGTGTTTTGCACTACCAAATTTTTCCTAACACAAAATTCTGTTGTTAAGGAATAGAGATTAAAACAACAAATCATTGCTTCATACACACACAAAATAAGCCAAACTTCCTGAAACTGCCAAACTTGGAGGTAAAGGAACCACATTATTGTTATGACTCAATAAAACAGGATGATCATGGCTAAAGTTACTAGCCAACAAGTAACTTGCTCAATCTTATGTCCCCGCCAAGTTACTAATTAGTTTCCAATTCTCTCAGCAACTGCCTTGGATTTACTTGGCATCAAATATCACACTCTAATAATGGGTCCAAATATTTGTAAGTTCAGGAATCACTGTTAGCCAACAAAAGTCTTACCACATCTCGACTTGCCAAAGTTGCAAACATTGCAATGAAACCTGCAGGATTCAAAAGGAAAGGAAGCAGGAAGGTAAGAATAAATATAGTGATAACTTATGGCCATCAAAAAGCCATCTATTAATCTATGTTCAAAAAGTTTACCACTGTATCTGCCCATCAGTTTAACAATCCCAACTCCATTTTCCACACTTTCAACCTCCACATGTGCAGCATTAATTGCTCTCTGAGCTTCTTCAACAGCGGTATCAAATCCAAAAGATTTGTCTATCACCTAGAACAACAACACAATTTACTTCATTTTACAGGGTTCAATACAGTTCACCTCCACCACGTCAATTCCTCACTACAAACATTATTTTAAAAAAAAAGCAAGAAGCCTTGAAAGTTAAACCTTGCTTTGAGGCAAAAAATTGCAGAATGGATGACACAACTCACCGCTATATCATTATCAATCGTCTTGGGAATCCCAGCAACAGCCACTTGAAGACCACGTTTCTCAACTTCCTTCCAAAAACAAACCAAAAATACAAATTAACGTGAAGAAAAAAGCATGCCAGTGTGACAAACTTGAATCATACCGTAATGCAAGCTGACTGATTGCTACAATAGAACGAAGGAAAAGGTTCTAGTTGGAGAATTAAACACCTTGTAAATTAAAGCTGCTCCTCTCTGAGTGCCATCACCTCCAATAACATATACCTAAATATCCACCAAAAAACCAGTCCACCTTATTCCATTCAGGTCGCATACCATATTCAGAAATTTTTACCAAAGAAAAAGGCATGTCAACCTGATTTATTCTCCTGTCCTGAATATTATCAACTATCTTGTTTGCGTCATGACCTCCTCGTGAAGTGCAAAGAAATGTGCCACCACGCTTATGTATATCATTCACAACTTTGGGCGTCAAGTTTATGGTGTTTTTTGAATAAAAACCCCTATAACCTCCCTGAAAATACAATCATTCATTCAAAACCTCTTTCTTAAACAAAGCAAAGCAAACCATTCGACAATTAAACACAACCCTCAACGTATCTTTGAATAAAACTCACCATAATGCCAAGTACATCATCAACTCCATACATATAATTCAATCCGCATACAATCTCGCGAATCACTGTATTGATCCCGGGACATAAACCCCCACATGTCACTATGCAAGCACGCACTTCATCAGGCATAAAATACACCTGCATGGCATCGCACCAATCAAAAACAATCAGCTTCTACCATTTCACACCCGATGCAGTGCTCCCTAGCTCGCATTCATGCTGTGCCTAATGTAATTATCGAGTGGGCCCCACCTGTGGAAGCACGTGCAACTACCCACCCGTGTACTGAATAATTCCTCAAAAAAATTAATCCAAAATGAATAGATAATTATTAAAATTTATAAAAGTAACATACCTTCTCTCTGGGGCCGGCTCGCCGGAAATGGACACCTCTAGGACTATCTTTATGAACAACAATCTGCTCAAAAGAAAAAAAATAGAGTGAGAATGATTGAATGACATATCGTTTACAGAAGAAAAATGATATGTCAAGTGAGCTTACATTTTGTGCGACTGCATCTTCTGGTCCAACAAAAGTCTGCCTGCCCAATTCAAATTTTTAAAATAACAGCAGAAATTTTATAATAATTAAAAGAAAAAAATAATAAATTCATGTACTTGACAATCGCGTAGGCATGGCTGTGATGTAAAGGATTTGGATACGACTGCAAAAAAAAAAAAAATCCTAAAATGGAAAATAAAAAGGGAAGTTTTAATGAAGGAAAAACAGAATGATTGATTACTGGTAGATGAGGGAGGAAATCAGTCAAGTGAGGCACATCTTCGAGGATGAAACCATCATCGTTAAGAGCTCTGACTCTGAATGGGCGATTTTGGCGCCAAAATAATGATTTTGTAGGGGGTTTTTTGGATTTGAGAGAGAAGTCGCGGTTAAATTGAAATAACGAGAATTTGTGGGAGTTCAATAATAGTAAGTCAAACGAAGAGGGAGAAGCAGCAAGTGAGAGATCCATCGTCGAAATGGAGAACCTGAAACTGTGTGGGAAAGAGATCGTTTGTTTCGGTAATGGAGGAAAGATTAGGTGCGGACAACTTAGCTGGATCTTTAATTACGTGCCACGTTGATATTTTAAACATTTCTCTGACTTCTCGGTGGCTTTGATTTGCTGACGGTTCAACCGAGGATTCTGGAGCCGTGTACAACTCTAATCTGTGAACGTTGATAATTTGGCTTTAATTACAAACCGACCAAATCAAAAAACAGAATTCTTTCTTTTTTTCAGTTTTTATTTAAAAAACAACGAAATTTTTTAAATAGAAAGCTTTTATTCGAAACAATTTTAAAAAAACTTTGATTTAATATGCTTTAGTTTATAATAGACTTTTTGTTTTTTATGAGTTGTTATTATTTGATTCAATTCAATTTAGTTCAGTTTCAAGAATTTAAAACCAAAACCAAACTGAATTTTTTCAAGTTTTCTATCCGAAATTATCAAAAAAAAAAAAAGGAAACAATTCAGTTAATTTCAAATCAGGATTTATGAATATTTTGGATAATTCAGTTAATTTGCTCAACCCTAAGCACTAACAAATGAATAGGCCTGTATTTATAGCATTCGTTTATTCATAATTATAAAGTACGTGTGCAATACATACAATACATGAATGAATAAACAAAATTTATATTAAATTGCTCATAGTTTTTGCTGAATTCACCATCACCATGATAGTTGACATTCTTCAACCTGCAACAAATGTACAGATCAATGGTCCAGAAAAATTGAATTTCAACAGCATGCTCATAATAACTTACCATATTGGACCTCGCATCCAGCTGTAATGTGTTATGTCTAAGCAGCCACTGGCTTCACAGAAGAAAATGATCGATCATATGTTGTACGACATCCGCGCCTTCTATATGCATGCTCTGATCTTTAACCTGTGAAATATACAGAGTGGCATATGGTTCCTTTAGATAACAGAGACCTGTATATTACATTTATTTTCATTTTCCAAGGTGTTTCCTTGCACCTGAGCACTGATGACACCGCCATTCTTCCTAAGAGATAATTAGCATTTTCAAATCACATGCCCAAAAAACACAGCACATCTGTGAGGATGAATGTAAGATACATGCATGCATGCACGCACACATAGGGGGGGAAGGGAGAGACCTGAATGACACTATGAGCAGCAAACCTCTGTCTGCAGGTGTGGAAGCTAGCGTCTACTTTTTCCCATGACACACGGGATAGACCTGTCACTAGTTCCTCTGCACAAATAAGGTCCAGTTAACAAACTTGTAAAATTGAAGAACTAACCATAATTAAGGACAATGGAAATTTCCAAAAATACATTCATTGGCAAAATTGGTAAAAGCAAAGGCAATTAAAACGAATAGAGCAAGCATAGCTGCTGCATTGCTTCATTCAAAATATACCTTCTAACTTGTCGAAACTATCATCATCTGTTGAAACAAGCTCAGACTGCTCAGTGTCGCAGGCCTTGCAGCATTCTTCGTATACAATATGTGGATATTCCTTGTTAATATAATCCTCCCACTAAAAGGAAAATGACATTTTAGCAAGTACATTCTAACCAACAGGCAATAATATAGAGGAAAATTACACAGTGAGAGCAGAGGTACCTTCGGCAATTCAATATTACGTCTGATGGACGATGTTCTCCAGCCCACAATATCTAAACAGTTTTCATCAAGGGAACAGAGAAATAAAGACTGTCAAGTTTTCAGATTATATATTGATGGTTAGCTGCTTTGAAGAAATAAAAAGGATACGATCATAGCAAACATTTGAATATGCTACCCGACGTTTGAATATACGCAATGCTGACCTACAAAATTAGTTAGGTGCTCTTGTTAATTACATATTTGGATATCATAAAGATGGCATCTCAAGAAACTATAAAAGAAAGGAATCTGCATAAAGAACTGCTGTGTATGTGGCATACATGAAAAAACAATCACCATAATCTTCTATCATGCGTTTAAGCAATGGAGGTTTGCCCTCATCATCATCATTCAAAAAAAGGTGCCGACCTGTTCTCTTAAATATCCAATGAATCAAGAGGTTGGCTGCTTGCTCAAAGGCAGTTACACCAAAAAGAAATGGAACCTGCAATGAAAACATTTTTTGAACAAAATACACTAAGGATGCTTAATGTGAATTCAATGAGAGCTAAGATTAAGGAATCATTAACATGTGCAATTAGCATAGTAGCAGGAAACAAGTAATACTGTTTGTATGCTCAGATTTAGTAACAAGGAAGTTATAATGGAAAAATGAGTTCAAATGAATTTCACTAGTAGTCAACTAATGACTATAATCAAAATAGAGAAGTCAGGAGTCCAGCTTGTTTTTTCCTGAATAAAGTACCCTATTGAACCATGCCATGAACAACAGTATGGCATGATTTTCTCTTTCATCATCATTGTCCTGGCCAGATTTCACCCTAAAAAGTTGCTTATCCGGTAAAACTATCTCTAGTTTGCTTGCAATAAAACAGACCCATTCTATGTTCCCTACTGCTCATAGTATAAGGATAGAGATAACCCTTGGTTGCTCTCTTTTATCTGTTTGCATACAAACATGCTTTTATAACATCTAACCCAGTGCTATGGTCAATTCATACAGCAAACAAGAGAAATTCATCATCTTCAAGCAAACACTCTTGTAAGTATGAGAGAAGCATAAAATACCATCTCAGCACCTTATCCAAAACAATCCTACTCAATACACGCAAAATTTTTCCTTACAAAAACATTTTAACAACCTGATCTTTTGCTTTTTCAATGTTTTGAGTGGATGATGATGAAATTCGAAAATTTAAATGAAAAGAAACAGTCAAAATAGAATACCTGCTTGTTTCCCCTGGAACCAAGGTGTGGTGTAGCAACAGTGATAAAGTTCATAGGCTCCAAGCCACCAATTGTAGCCTTTAAGTCGTCTATGCTTGTACCATCAGTTGAATCTTCTACGTTTTCTTTCTTGGGTGGTCTATACAATCTCCCAATTGCATATCTCGCCACTAATCCTCCCACAGAATGTGCAACAAATGAAATCTTCTGCAAATTTGGCTTTCTTTGAATCACTTCAAGTACCTAAAATTCAAATATTCCATCGATAATCCAGCATAGAAAATGCAACCAAATTAAGTAAATAATTACAGGTAAGCCCACGAATCTAAGAACT
>Ga0325403_1002555_pt1 | contig 16213 bp, 12 predicted proteins | sample PopdelMetagenome_19_FD_205665 | JGI IMG/M metagenome (GOLD analysis project Ga0325403, IMG submission 205665) | Populus deltoides microbial communities from Bellville, Georgia, United States - Xylem-PdKOR-R4 | ecosystem: Host-associated > Plants > Phyllosphere > Stem > Wood/Secondary xylem...
TTTCAACGTATGATCTGATTGCTGGAATTATTTATTTATTATTTATTTAATTTTAAAATAACAAAAGCAAAGGCACGTGGTCTTCACTCATAAAAACATCATATGGCTGTAAAGAGTCAGTGGCCTGAATTATTTGATAAAGACACCCCATGATACTTCCTAATCCGTGAAAGCCATGTAACTGTAGCCCCTTTCCTTTGCGCCTCAACAAATGGCCTTTGTTTTTTTCCCCCCTTTTTAGAACTCCGCATTTCACTAATGATGGTTAATTATCGGTGATTAATTATTAAGTCACCGTCTGTTCTTGCTTTTTCGGTGCACAGAACTCAATTTATTTTGTTTCAAATTAGTTTCTTGTTGGTGTTTTTACATTGTTTTGAGCGGGGTTAATTATTTTTGGTTGGGGTTTGGTTTTTATTTTTGGTTCGGGTTTGGTTTTTATTAAAAAAAACCAAACTAAATTTATTTTAAAAAAACTGAAACCGGTTCAAACCAACCGGTTTCAGTTTAGTTTTTTAAGATAAAAACCGGTTTGGCTCGGTTTTGCTCGGTTTTTTCCGGTTTGGTTTGGTTTTTTCAGTTTGGCTCAGTTTTTTTGGTTTGGGTTTGCTTCGGTTTTTTCAATTTCAGGCTTATAAAACCAAAACCGAACCGAACTGGTTGATTTTTTCAAAATTTAAACAGTTTAATCGGTTTTTTTGACAGTTTAATTTTTTCAGTTATTTTATTTTTCTGGTTTTCTCGATTTAATCTGTTTTTCAATTTTTTTCTCACCCCTAGTTTTGACGTGCTTGTGTTAAGGATGAATTTTAAAAATAAAAAATAATATTATTTTGATGTATTTTCAAATAAAAAACACTTTAAAAAAACAACTATCACAATATCAAACGGGTTCTAAAAGTGTTTGGGATCATGATAGAGATTAAATTAAATTAATTATTCCTTGTAAACTTTGAGGGTTAAAATGTATTTTTTTTTTAAATTACTGAAAAAAACTTAATTTCAATACAAACTATATAAATATAACTTTTGGCGTGGGATTCTTTCACATTTCCTTTAAAAGATATATTTTTAAACTAAAAAATATCCCTAAAAAAGATGAGAACTTGTAAACTCCTATTAAAATACGATCATTAATCTGAATTTTAAATTAATAATTTATTTTTATATAGATTCCATGATGATTTTTTTTATTTAGATTTTTTTAATATGAATATTCCTTTCATACCGATGGTCCTATGTTAAGCATCAACACATATATTCCATCGTCGTCCAGTTCTCTATGCATCTGAATTCTCATTTATTACATCATAAATGCTCCTCTGCCTTTGTTAAGCTAACTCTTCTGGTGCCGGTGGTCAAATAAGCTCTTAGACCCGTTTATTTTTTATTTTATTTTAAAAATGTTTTTTTTTAAATATTTTTTTATTTTAAATATTTTTAAATCATTTTAATGTATTAATTTTAAAAAACTAAAAAATATTATTTTAATATATTTTTAAATCAAATAATTACTCCTGTAATTTCAAACACCTTTTTAAAAACTATAATGGAGGGTACGGATGGGGTGGGAGTAAAAGTCTTCAGTCCACTCCTCGCTCCTCCCTCCGCTCATGGCATGGCCTACTGATATTATACATGTGGGGCATTCTTGTCTTTCAATCTCAATTTTAGTTTTCAAGCATGTAAAGATCGAATCTTTTCTTAAAGTAAGGAGTCATATCCAAATCATGTTGAACGATATGATGATGTGTTATTAATTATGATGATTTAATCAGATTGGTAATCAAAAAAAGTTTTTTTTTGTTGACAAATTGGTGAAAATAAAGGTCTAAACAAACAATAAATCTAGCCAAAGTCGGCTCTGAATTAACCATTGAAGCATTACTGCTATATATTATCAATGCATGCATGTTGGAGAATTGAATAGGGAAATCATTCAAGGCTACTAGCTGCCATGGACATGGATAATACAAGGAAAATCTGTCTTTAATTTGAAGCAGACTTGGATTCTAGAATCTTTTAACTTACACTTAATCTTTTCATATCTGCAAAAAGACAGGTTTTTTTTTTTCGTTTCTTATCCTCAACCTTAAGTCTGCCAATCATAGGAAAGTTTCAGTGAGAAGATGCTGACTCTGCACCAGTGCAGCCATCCAGCTAGCCTGTCTCTCTTATGGTAAGTAGCAATCACTAGTTCCAAGGACATGCAAGGTTGTTTTCTTTAAGCCCACCTTGCCAACTTGTGTATATTGGCAATGAAAGAAACATTTTTTGCTTAAGATTCTGTCGGTGTTTATATATTTTCTTATAAAAACCAGAGGTCTAAGTACAAGGACAGCTGAGACACTTGGATTGGCAAGTATAATAGAAAATTCCCTCACTAAGATGGTGTTTTTTTTTTTTTTTTTCAGCTGGTTTTTCTGCTAAACCATTTTCACTGCTAGCTGTGTCCATTACTAGAGGAGGAAGTGTTTCGACTTCCAACTGTGCCATTACTAAAATCTCTTCCCATTAATGTTAGACAAAAGCTCACAGTCTTCGAGGAAGACACCATGTGGAAGCCGTAACTGCATCTACTCCAGGTCCCCCCACCACACCAAATCCTAAGCTTCTCAACAAAAATGCAAAATATTCACTGCACTATCGTTCACTAGTTGGTTTTTCATCGGGAAGGAAAAACTTTCATAGCAAACTTTTCCAATTGCCTGTTCGATAGCATTTTTAAGTCCTATATTGCTTCTTCTAAAGGGATCAAGCAAGACTCTCTTTAACCTCTCTTCCTGCTTATCTCCAAATATCAGTTTATTATTTGACTCTGTGTTTTCTTTGTTTCTGCGCAGTGGGTGGTTTTGAACCTGTTCCAAAGCTCACCATTTACAGATTCCTTTTTATGGATTTGAGGTAAATTCTTGAGTCATTGTAACTGAGTCACGTACAGTTTTTAACAAAACCATACAAAAATCCAACAGTTCATGCTGAAGTTGAGCCAACTTATTTTGATCCTTCACAGGTTACTGTCTGCTTCAACTCCGTTTTAATTCACTAGCAAGTTCTCTTGGTAATCAGTATCTTTTATTTGTCGCTTTCAGATGCTTGAAAGCTCCATAAAGTGTGTGGAGTGATAAGAGAGTTCTTCCATGGGGCACTGTAGTTTGTTTCTTCTGTCATGTCTTCTGTGGGGTTTTCTTATTACTGGTACTCATCAATTACAATCCTCACAAACACAAGTCCTTCTTCAGATAAGGAAGCATTTAGAGTATCCAAGTCAACTAGAAATTTGGAATAATCATGGAATGGATTTATGCTATTTATCTCCATCCACACAAGTCAATATGACATGCCAGAACAATGTTGTCACTGAGCTTAGAGTTGTGGGAGACAAGCCAGCCAAGGTCAAAAACTTCGTGGGATTTGCAATTCCAAATCAAACTTTATCTGGGAGCTTCTCTATGGATTCTTTTGTGACCACTCTTTCAAGGCTAACCAGCTTGAGAGTTCTTAGTCTTGTGTCTTTAGGCATTTGGGGTCCCCTTCCAGACAAAATTCATAGGTTGTCTTCACTTGAATATTTGGATTTGAGTTCAAATAATCTCTTTGGTTCCATCCCCCCTAAGATTTCTACAATGGTGAAACTTCAAACTCTTAACCTCGATGACAATTTCTTCAATGGTACAGTCCCGAATTGGTTCGATTCATTGTCTAATCTGACAATTCTAAGCATAAGGAACAACCAGTTGAAAGGTGCATTTCCATCTTCAATCCAGAGAGTAACCACACTTGTTGATCTTATTCTTTCTGGCAATGATTTATCCGGGAAGTTGCCGAATCTTGACAGGTTAAGTAAACTGAATGTGCTAGATTTGAGTGGAAACAATTTAGATTCTGACCTACCTTCAATGCCTAAAGGGTTGGTCATGGCTTTCCTTAGCAACAACTCCTTGTCTGGTGAGGTTCCAGGGCAATATAGCCAGCTGAGTCAGCTTCAGCATTTTGATATGTCATTCAATAAACTAAGTGGAAAACTCCCTGCTTCCCTTCTCTCATTGCCCAACATCAGCTACTTGAATTTGGCATCAAATATGTTAAGTGGTTCACTTCCAGATCATCTAAACTGTGGCAGCAAACTCCAGCTTGTTGATATATCTAATAACAGATTAACTGGTGGATTGCCTTATTGTTTGAGTACTGAATCAGGAAATAGAGTGGTAAAGTTAGGTGGAAATTGCTTATCTGTTGATTTACGTCATCAGCATGCAGAATCATCTTGTATAGATGTTCCTGTAAAAAGGAAACCATCTGGAGAGAAAAAAATAGTAGTATTAGTTGGTGTGATTGCTGGTATATTTGTCATTATAGTTCTCCTGGCTTTCGGTCTTCTCATGGTGTGCAAAAGATATTGCCCTCTAGGGATATCGGAGCAGCATTTGTTGCACAAAGCAGCACAAGAGAAATCAGTGACAGGATTCTCCTCGGAGATCCTCTCTAATGCAAGTAGGTCGTCCTCTAAGAAAAACTCCGAGCAGACATTGCAGAAATTTGGCTTTAGTTTGCAGAATTTAGTCTAAAAAGCTCTTCTGAGTTTGTCGATTGAATTCTAAAATATATTGCTTGAAGTTGATAGTTTTCATTTTTACTTTGTCTTCAGGCTTTATTTCTGAGGCTGCAAATTTGGGTATACAAGGTCGCCCAGCTTGCCGATCATTCACAATAGAAGAGTTAAAGGAAGCAACAAACAACTTTAATAACTCTGCCATTTTGGGCGATGGTTCACATGGAAAGGTATAGTGTCTAAAACTTCCAAATTACTGATTTTTTAATGAATGTTTTCAGTAAAAGTCTCAATGGTGATTCCCCTAGATCTTATAAAGCTGTTGATCACTATTTTGTAACCTTAATCAAGGAGGTGTAGGGAAAATGAAGTAGAGAAATTAATAGCTACCTTTCATGCTCTGATTTTAGTCAATGTGCCAACTGAGTTCATTAGTCCCATGCAAGGCATGCTCTAAGTGAGGAGCTGTAACTGCTAATAATTCACACAGATTAAGTATTTTCTCATTCCACAGACCTCATTTCAGTCGCTAGTTGCTAGTTTCCAAGTACTGGTTTTGACACACATGCAGCTGCTTATGCTATGCATGCTATTTGTGGTACTCGTGCTGTGAAATTAAAGTGAAAAACTCAAAAAGAAGATATGCCCATACCCTATATAAATGTATACTTCATGCATATTTAAGTGTATTTTCTTATGAAAACAATCGAGATCGTATCCGTTAATCACCAAAACTTTTATTAACACCATTCCTGATCATTTTTAACCATGCCTCTCCTTCGTTTTCCCAGCTTTACAGAGGAACATTAGAGAATGGAACCCAGGTTGCTATAAGGCGCATACCTTCATCAAAGAAATATTCGATGCGAAATCTTAAACTCAGGCTGGACTTGCTTGCAAAGCTTCGCCACCCGCATCTGGTTTGCCTTTTGGGACACTGCATTGATGGTGGGGAACAAGATTACACAGGGAACAAAGTCTTCCTTGTATACGAATATGTTTCTAACGGCAACTTCGGAGCTTATCTCACTGGTAATTTTTGGACAAATTCTTAAAGAAATCTTCTATAAGTGATTGAAACTTGTAAGCGATTCCGAAGCATGATATCCATACACAGCATGCAAACATGGAAGAATCTTGACTTTCTTGGTGACCCCATTTTGACTTTTATAGCAAACCATCCTCTAAAGTCACTCTTATTTATAACTTACAAATCTTTTAGAGTCACTTAGAGACGGTCTTTTCACAGTTATTTACATGTTGCGGTCAGTATAGACTTATAAATTCTAAGTGCGGCCCTATATGTGCAGAGGACAATCCTGGAAAGGTTCTAAATTGGTCAGAGAGACTGGCAGTGCTAATTAGTGTCGCAAAGGCTATTCATTTTTTGCATACTGGAGTTATTCCTGGTTTTTTTAACAATCGATTGAAGGCAAATAATATCCTGCTTGATGAGTATGGGATAGCAAAGTTGAGTGACTATGGACTTTCCATCGTCTCTGAAGCAGCTGGAACTTGTGGGGTAAGCTCCTTAATTATAAGATCAAATGGCCAGCCTTGCAATAAACTCTTGATTGAGTGGTTTATGAGTCTGTGACTTGGGTTTTATTTTCTTCAGGAAAATGGAGAAGGCCCTAAATCATGGTAAGAATTTCCTTTATCTACAATATCATCATGGCATGATCCTCAAGGATTCTGGTTCGATTTATCAAGTTTCAGAAATCATGAAGTGCATGGTTTGAACTAACTTGACCATAAGCAAACAGCAAATTCATTCACCTGTGCATAGATAATTACCTGCATGTAATCCTTTTTTTCCAGGCAATTGGAAAGATTAGAGGATGATGTTTGTAGCTTTGGCTTCATATTACTTGAATCACTCGTTGGCCCTTCAGTATCCGCCAGAAGAGACAAGTTTCTACTAGATGAATTGGTAGGTGCAGAAACTCTTATAAGGACTGCTTATAGCTACGCTTATGTCCATTTAGCCATTTTCTTCAATAAATGCTTGATGGTTTAAGGTTGATGACAACTTATCAGACATTGACATCAATATACTGCAATTTTTCAGGCATCTTGTAGCAGCCAAGAGGGGCGCCAAAAATTATTAAGCCCAATTGTTCTGGCCACATGCTCACAAGAATCTTTATCAATTGTGGTTACCATAACGAACAAATGCATATGTTCTGAATCATGGAGTCGTCCATCATTTGAGGACATTCTTTGGAACTTGCAGTATGCAGTTCAGGTCCAGGGAACAGCAGATGGTGAACACCATCGATGAGTTGTGTATCAGTTGCTCCAAGAGATTGCCTCCCCATCTTTCGTATCCTCGCAGCATGAGTTGCACAACACAAATTTGAAGCTGTTTACCTCAATCTGAGAATCCAAGTAGCAATATGCATCATCACTTTTTCCCAGTTTCAAGAATTGTAGCATATGAGTCTGTATCCATTGTAAAGACTAACCAAAGATCAATTAGCAAGGAAGAAATTTACACAACTCATTTTTGCTAATTTAATATTGTTGGAAAAAGCTGCAACAAATGTCAACGTTTCGAGAGATTTCATGTTATCACTCAAGGTTTTACTTCTGCAATATTTCATTCAGAGATGGGTTGAAAGTTGATGTCTACTGCATTGATATGCCATTTGGCAAACAAAATCAGATTGGAGCCCGAAAGCAGAAAAACGATGATAGTGTTTATAATACAAAGGCTTTACAACATTGATATGCCATTTGGCAAACAAAATCAGTTCGGACTCTCCTAAATTTACCATTTGAGATTCTTGTGGACATATGTCCAGATGGGGATCGACTGTCCACAGCACAATTCTTGGATAATACTCTCCTCATCTCATCTTGGTTTTCATTCTATTGTTGGGGAGGGAAATCTCTTTTCGAGCATACCTTGGAACTCCATGGAAAGATGGAAACCAAACCAGTGATGATACTGCATGTATCTGTTATTCTACAAGAACATTTATCTTCTCATATTTTGCAGTGAAAGACTATATATTGCAGACTTGAATCATCAAACCTTATTCAGTTCTTTCAATTAGTAAGCACAACAATACATGGAAACTTGCATTTCCCATCTCATTCGCTATAGAAATTTCCTCCTCGTGACGCTATTCACATTACTTGTATTTACAGTAAAGGTGACATCTCAATCTAATATAGGGTGATAGGAATTTCAGAGCATGCTAGATGATGTGGTCGGTTTCTTTGAAGAGCACGCAGCATTTATGTGTTGTAGATGCAAAGCAGCCAACAGCCCCTGCCAATTCTCTGCTGGTGCACTGCCTACTTGAAAGTCAAGAAGCCTTTTTTGTTTCTGGTAATAATCTTCTAGTGGCTTGCTCTGAGGAGACAATAAAAAATTTAATGATAAAAAAATCCCAAGGCAAACTGTACTGATCCTATCAGTAAGATATGTATAATACAAATTTTTGCAGAATCAAGTATCATCTAAATTGTTAGTGCAATAGATCAAGTACCAAGAACCCTGCTTTAAAGGAAACTACATATTCACAAAAGAAAGGGTTTTGAGTAAAAATAACTGGACATATGAAAAATCTCCAGCAAAATATAAAGGGAAACTAAATCCTCTTTTAGCCTTTTTTTTCCATGCTTTCGTGTGCTGGTTGGCAGTTGTCCAAGAATAATCCACACAAAAGGAATATTACATAAAGGAAACTACATATTTACAAAAGAAAGGGTTTTGAGTAAAAAAAAAAAGAACTGGACATATGAAAAATCTCCAGCAAAACATAAAGGGAAACTAAATCCTCTTTTAGCCTTTATTTTCTTTCCATGTGTTTGCGTGCAGGTTGGCAGTTGTCAAAAAATAATGCACACAAAAGGAATATTACATAGGAAACTACATATTCACAAAAGAAAGGGTTTCGAGTAAAAAAAGAAAAAAACTGGACATATGAAAAATCTCCAGCAAAACATGAAGGGAAACTAAATCCTCTTTTAGCCTTCATTTTTCCATGTCTTTGTGTGCAGGTTGGCAGTTGTCCAAAAATAATCCACACAAAAGGAATACCATGCAATAGGAATCAATCAACAAAATGACAAGGAAGAAGATAAAAGCACAACCGTTACCTGTTCAGCATAGACTCTCTCTTTCCAGATACCTTCTGCAATGACAGTGGAAGAGTGTTATAATTTATATGAGGTAATATTTCGACCACAGGAATTGGTCACTTCACAAGATTTGGAAAAGAAACTACCTTCTTGGTGTTTCACCAAGAAATCATCGGTGCACCTAAAATTCACGACCAAATCAATCTCCACAAGTTGATCAAGAATCTCCTTCACAGATTCAAAAGAAAATGAAAACAGATCAGATAAATCAGTACCAGGTGGTGTTGACTCTAGCAGATTTATACTTCATAAGCAGCTATCCACCTAAAAACAAATCCCAGAAAGTGCAAAAGACTATAATACTAACCTCAACAACATAAACTATATGTCCTCTATCCCAAAGAAAAACTCCAAGAAAAAGGTACTTCTTAGCATGGAAATGACAACAATGTCAAGTGAATTATCTTTTATTACAAGAACAGGGTCGGTATGTAATGCAGTCACGAGGGGGCTCCACCTCACCCTCTCCCCCAAAATTTTCAAATATCCAATATTGCTAATTTTCATATTGAACCCTCTAAAAATTGAAGAATCCAGTTTTTGACAATGAAGACTTACAGCTTGTAACCGTGAACGAGGAATTCCATCCAGAATAAAACCAGTTTCACCTTTGTAATACCCATCTTCCAACCTCTTTGATAACAGGCCAAAAATTATATCCTCTGGAACAAGCATCCTACGATTCACAGCATTTGCAATCTACAATCAACAAGCAACCACAGATGAGAGCTTACCACTGTCAAATCTCCATTAAAATAAAAATATCCTTTTTATAATACCACTTCAGCAATCTTCAGGGCCACAATTTTCTACCGATTTCCTTTTTGGTTTCAAAACTAACGATAAGCAGTTTCACAGTTTAATCCACAAATCATTCTCAATGTAAATCAAATTAGACACAATTTGTCAATTTTGTGTTAATTTCTCCCCTTCACTTCCTTTTTGTAAAAGTCTTCACCTTTGCCATGATGAATTCACTAATAAATAATCCAAGTAAATAGATAAGCTAAGGCATTTATTTAATTAATTAATTTCGAGACCTGTTTATACAGAGAAGAGCGAGGATTAAGTTCTTGGCGAGCGAGACTAGCCATGGAAATGCAAGGTACTTCCAGAAGCTTCGAGAGAGTCTCAGCATACACGCGCTTCTTCGCGCGTGGGCTTCCTATAAACGCCCACTGCACTCCTCTTCCTGGAACCGAATTTTCTGTGTCATCCATGGCGCCAAGCGGGTTGCGTCGGTGCGGCTCGTTGTAGTAGTAGTAGTCGGGGTCCAGCTGCGCCTCAGCTGCTGCGCCGGCAGTGCTGAAGAACCTGCTCCAAGTGATGTTAAACAGACGGTAAACAGCCGGTACAGCCGCTTTTGCGGTGGAGGAATGGCGGCTCAGCGCGATCATGGCGGAGGAAATATGTCTTTCGAGGGAGAGCGGGGGGACGGTGCCTGAGACCCAGTAAGAGAGATATGGCAGTGGGTTTTATTAGACTGAAGATTGTTGCATCAATGACACTCGTTTTGCCTGCCACGTCATTATGAACCCCACCCCTGGGGATATTTTCGCGTTTTTTACTTTTGATTTTTTAATTTGTACGTAAATTTTTCCTCCATTTAATTATAACTTAGTCCTTGTAGTTTTTAAAAATTAATTTAATAATTTTATTTTTATTTTTTAATACCTTTTTTCGTGGTGAAGTTTCTTCATTTTACCCAATTATCTTTCCTTTATTCTATTTTTCAAGAAAGAATAAAAAAATAAATTATAACTAAGCATAAAAATATAAAAATTAAATTTATAATTAAAACTAAAGGGAATAGTTATACTTTACTCTTCTTTCTCTTCAATTCCTAATATCTTAGCACCCAAAAAAAAAATCCAAATCATTAACCTTTTTAATTACTAATCATCCTATAATAACAAATATTTCAAGCTTTTATTTGGTATTGTGTTTCAAAGCTGGACAAAACTTAATTTTTTATATTTTTATTATTTTAAATTATTAATATTAAAAATAATTTTTTAAAATAAAAAATATTATTTTAATACATATTCAAATAAAAAATACTTTTAAATACTTTAAATAACAATCCCCAGAAACAATTGATAACCCCCGCTACTGCTGCGGATTCTTCATAGTAGCTGAAACTAGCAACCAGCTTGCCATAACTTGCAATACTATTTTCATATGGCTTTTACCAGAAACACAACCACAGTGAGTGGAATAATTAAGAAGAATGCTGCACTGCTGCTTAACAAATACACAACAGGCATGAGAGTTTCCTTACTTTTCTACTGAGCAAATGTAAGCACTTAAGAATTGGTGATTCGAGTTTTTCTATAGCCTGAGCTCTGGCAAATCATTAGAATAAGAAAGCCCTTGATCTCTCTTCTTTTTACCTTTTGCATCCTTTCCTGTTTACACCCTAACAAAGACATAATACAATGCCAGATTCATATCTTTTCCTGGTAATTCCTGCTTTGAAATCATGGAAGATTAACTAGGGGGTTGTGATATCTTCTCTTGTTGTTGTAGTGGTGGACTTTCGATCTTCAGCTTCTTACTCTTTCCTGTAGCGGGTGAATCATTTTCAGTAGCTAATAACAATCGAGTCTGCATCAAGTCGAGCAGACGAGATTGCAAATGGCTGTTCATTTCCATCACATGATTTGTCATCCTTCTAGCCCATGTACGATGGTCCATGCTTGTTTCTACCTTCATTTGCATGGCTGCAGGTGTCTGTTCTTGCTGCTTACATTCCAAAGCAGAGTAATAAGAACGCATCTTATGCTACTTGTACATATTGAAGAACATAAAAGAAATAACAAAGCAAAATCTATTTCACCACTCTTTATATTGCATAAGATAGCAGATATTTGTGTGTGTTTTTGCAATTAGCATAGTGTATGTTCTCTGCATGTCAATGCATCTTCTTTCATTATATATGCATGTAACCAGCGGCATGAACATACTAGACAGGAGAAAAAGAGACCTCCATCTCAAATATTTGCTGATCCAATGAATTGGTTCTTCTGAGATCCACAGAAGCCTGATGATCCTTGGGGGAAGAACATGTGTGAAGGAGAGTGAGAATCCCATTAGATGAGTTGGCTGGCTGAGGACACTTACTGAGCACTGAAATGCGGAACTGATTGGAAACTCTTCGATGGTTTGATGCAGAATGCAGCAAAGACCGTGGAATCACTACAAGATTGGTTACTGCCCCTGCTTACAGATGAAAACAATTGATATTGTTGTTTGAGAAAGCACAGAATCACTCAAATTTCAAAACAGGAAAACTTTGCTGTCAAACGTTGAATAAAAAACAAGAAACTTCCAATCCACAACACTTAATGAGAATGCCGTGAAAGATGAAACGCTTTCATTCGTTTTCAGATCCTCCACTTAATTGGTACCAGAACAGAACAGTAACATAAAAAACAATGAGTTCTTGAGATTGAGAAAGCAAAAAGGGTCATGTTTACCTTTTTGATGGTTAAATCTTCGTATGATCACCTGACTAACGACATCCCAGAGACAGACAATGCAATCCTCAGAAGCAGATATCAGACCCACCGAGCTGAAGGTCAAAGCCATTATAGATCCACTGCATTGAGGGCAGGAACTTCTTAGAATCATTCAATATAACTATCAGATGCTATTGGGGCAAGATACGAGAAGAATCATGCTAAAAAAACTAAATAATTGTTGGTATACATGAAATATCTATCCACCAACTCATGTAAAGATAACTTGGGTGAGTCAGTCATTGTCACAAATCTCAGATAATTTTTTTATGCGTAATCAGTCTGACAATTCAAATGCACATTTCAGAAACTTGAAGCAATTGGAATTTTCAATTAGTTCTAAAACCTGATTTGCTAACTAGAAACAGTAACTTTACATGTTAGACTTTCAGATTTTCCTTTGTTTTCCTCTACCATTTCTATTATATCGAGGGAGTTTATTCTTCAATAAATTTCAACAAACTTTATTCATCATACATTACTTGTGTCCTTTTAGCACAACTGGTTCATCTCCGGCAACAGCAAAAGGATCCTCCAGGAGTCCAATATCAAGCACGCTAACAAATATTCTTCCATCCATGCTTCCAGCGAACAGGAGCTGCTCTGCTGGATCAGTGACGATTGCAGTTATCCCTAGTGGATAATCCTGAGTTTGTATAAGCCTACCCGAGAACACGTCCCAAGCCTAGAAAAGTCGAAAATATATCCTGTCCTGAGCATAAGAAATTTCAATGCTAAATTTATATGAATTGTAAATGAATCTAATACATGTCCAGGAACCTTGCATGTAGCATCAAGAGAACTTGATATAAAAGTTGAGTTTGCAATGCCTGATGTTGTCAACAGACCGGTGACGGAGGATGTATGCTCCGACGAGTAGTGCAACAATGAACATGAGCTTCCAAAATCTTCTGTATCTAGCAAGCTTCCATCAATTTGATAATCAGTATGATGCATAAACCATTCATATGATTTGGTCTTTAAACTTCTTTTCTACAAGTGATAAAGGAGTTGGCAGTAGAGATTCAATCTTTACCTAACCATAGACCACACACAGACCACACCATCTTCTGAACCAGAAATAAGAAGAGAGTCATCATTAGAGAAAATCAAGCATTTCAAGCACCTGGAATGCGCACGCCAGGTTTTCAGTAATCTTCCACCTGCAACCTACGAGTTATAACAATCTTATTAGAATCTATTTTTTAGAATTGGGACAGTATATTATGAAGTCAAACTCTAATTTTTACCATCAAGTTCAGCAAAATAAAAACAAGAATCGGTTATTTTTATCATAGAACATGAGAAAAAATGCAGTCAAGATAAGTTTTAAAAGAACTCGTCGAAAGAAACAGAGTTTTGACTTCTTGACAGGATAGAACATATTTCGTTTATATAAGTGGGCTCTTTCCATTTTTCTTTTTCCTCCTCTTATTCAAAATAACAAGCAAGCGCTTAGCAAACAAACCTCCCAGAGGTAAACATTTCCAGACGGAGAACCACCTGCAAGAAACAGGCCGTCCTTGGTGCAACCAAGTGGCCCGATGGCTTCAAGTGGGTAGCTTCGAAGAGGTTGTTGAGGCTGAAACATCAGAACATAAAATGAACAAGATTTTTATAGCAATTCAGAATCTCTGGCTTGATTTCGTCTACTTTTCCCCATTTTCTAATACGTTTGTGGCAGATCAGCTAAAAAAAAAGTCACTTCCATCATATTAGTATCTTACCGATTCCAACCAGAAACTTATTACATCTAATAGCTAAGAAAAGCAAATGTGATTGAAGTATGCAGAAAACTTTTTATATGATCTGCTTTATGCAAATAATTCTATATATTCTGTGTCTGGGAAGGGAAATTGAGGAAATTATAACAGAACTCAAAAACTATTTGGAAAATCTGAGTTCATCTGTAGACATCAATTATATAAACAAATTTATATTAATGCAGAATCATAATTCAAAATTTTCAAAACCCAATTCAGGTCTTCAACTACGCTGCTTAATACTTCTGATGGGCTCTCGCTGCTAAATATAAAAAAAAGAACCTCCATGATCCTCGAAAAAAAAAACACTATAGTAGCTAAAAGGAGAAGCAGCCTACTTGATTCAATTTCTTTAATGGATCCAGGCTTTAGGTGCAATATCCACCAAACCAGTGACGATCAAAAGAAAATCACAAGAAATTATTGAGTGAAATTGATTGATCATCACTGGAGACTATAGACCAATTACGTACGACAACAAATATTTAGGACAAAAAGAGTTCTGAGGTTTTGTTACCTTGTTCAATGACCAAGTGAAGATAGCCCCGCCACCAACAGACCCATGTTTGTTAACCTGAGAAGCTACAAGAAACTGATCTCTCAGACACAACAAGCCATAAAGAGGAGAAGCACAAGTTGGTATATGCATAATACGATCTCCTGTTTCCATATCCCACATTGCTATCCCTGTCCCCATATTCCTATCACTGCACACCACCAAAACCTCATCACTTCCATTTCCCTTTCCCATCTCTCTATCACTACGCTCAAAATGGAGAGTATTTTTTACACATGATATAAACATGTACAAGCATATATGGAGAGAAGATGGTGGCATCTGGAGAAGCTATGCATGCAAAGGGTTTCCTTAAGGGACGGGCAAGGGTTGATTGACGCATGGCATGCAGGGTTGTGAATGAGACAAAGGTCGTTGGGCATGGTTGCTAATATACATGAGTATAATTGCAGTGAATGAGTAAGGTGGGTCAGTGGTTATGCCAAGGGGATTGCATGCAGCTAATGACTTGCGAGGTGCTGCCAATGTTGATGGGTTAATAAAAAGAGAAGGACAAGATGTAGAGGTGTTGGGTTTCAAGTGACGAGGTAGGTATGGATGTGTATGAATGAATGAAATGGGGTTCGCAATGTTGAAATTCAATCTTTAATTTTTTAAAAATCAAAAATTAAAATATATGCTTATTTGTTGATAATAGAAATAATAAGGTTACAATTAATTTTTATACAAAAAATAAATTATTATAAAAAGATGTTGTGAATGAGAAAATAAATTCTTAATTGGCTTAACAAATTCACTACAATAGTCAAATGACATATATGATCCTAAAAAAAATATTTGCCTTGGAGTTAGGGGTATTTTTGTATTTTCACATAATTTATTAGTTATTGTAGATTTGACTGGGGGTATTTTGGTCTATTTAATATTTTAATTGCAGTAAAATAACAAAAATACTCCAAGGAAAAAAATCAACACAACAGGGGCAAAGATGTCTAATATTTATATTTTTTTTATAAACAGTCAAATTACACATACATCATACGCCCTTGAATCTAATAAATATAAGTAATTGGAGGTCAGGGTTATTAGGGTCTTTTAGCCTCTCTTTTTTTTTGTTAATTGTAGGTTTGATTGAGGGTGATTACATAATTTAACATTTAAATAATATTTTTAAATTTTAAAAAAAAAACTATTAGCATGTTTGGGTCGCCTTGAGCTTTGCGCGGCGCGTGCAGAGGTTCCTAATTGTAAAAAATAAGCTTTCATCGTATGTTTTTATTCCTCGTTGTCTCCTTTTCCATTATGGGTAGCACAAGTTGTTCAAAAATAAATAATGTTGTCTTAATTAGCATTGTTACATATTTATCATTACCAGTTTTTTTTTATATAATTTTTTAACCTCATTTCAATCTCTAATTATCATTTTTTGTTTAAAAAAATAGTTTGGCATCACAACGAACCGCAGACACCGAAGATAGTTGATGCTAAAATTATACTAGTTAGTTTGAGAATTAATTCGTAACATGAAAATATTGAAATACTTGTAAGGAACAAAATATTACGTGTCCACTTATAGAAAATCAGACACCGAAAATAGTTGATGCTAAAATTATACTAGTTAGTTTGAGAATTAATTCGTAACATGAAAATATTGAAATACTTGTAAGGAATAAAATATTACGTTTCCACTTATATAAAATCAAAT
>Ga0325403_1002556_pt1 | contig 16210 bp, 5 predicted proteins | sample PopdelMetagenome_19_FD_205665 | JGI IMG/M metagenome (GOLD analysis project Ga0325403, IMG submission 205665) | Populus deltoides microbial communities from Bellville, Georgia, United States - Xylem-PdKOR-R4 | ecosystem: Host-associated > Plants > Phyllosphere > Stem > Wood/Secondary xylem...
TTTTCTTAAAGTTTTTTTTTCCCCTCATATTTATCATGCTTATTTTACGACCTAATTGGGCGTATAGAGTGTGCCACAGAATCTTATGGCACGTTTTATCTTCATAAATTTAAACGAATTCAAGTATATGTGTGTGTCTATATATATATATATAATGCCCTCATTAATTATAAAAGTAATGATCAAAGCTTCTTTATGGATTTAAATCTAAACTCACTTTAATTTTAAAATTGATTAGCTTGAATTTAATAAAGAAACACTCTCATTAATCTTAGACAACTTGACAGAAATATAATTTGACAAATTGTTGTTCTCCTATTCATGTCTTCGGCTTCTTACCATAAAATTTCTATAAAATAGTTTATACTTGTCTTAATTCTCTTAGAAATTAGGCAACAATTCCTTCTTTTTTTTAAAAAACTCCATGTTCACCTAAATGTCATTTATTACAATAACAACTAAAATATATTAAATATATTTTAAACCAAACAATTTTTAGTTATTATAATAACAATCATATAAGTGGTTCTAACTTGAAATAAATCTCAATTAGTTTATCAAAAGTATGCGGTACAACTTGGCTTATTGGACTTGGCTCCTAGTCATAGTTAGACCATCCATGACATCCATTCATTTAAATATGGACAACTCAATTGAGTTTTCTCTAACTTAGCATAACCGAGTTATGACTTGAGTGGGAGATCTTGAACAAAGAAAAAAAAAAGAAATTTGAAAAAAAAATAATTTGATATATGTATGGGTTCCATAAAAAATAGACTTTCGATATAACTAATTGTAGACCCATAATGTCGCCGGGGTTTTCTTTTAGAAAGAAGCTTGATAACAAAAGGAGGGTTTTATATCTCAAGTCAAATAAAAAAAATCATTTTAAAAAACAAACTAACAATGAAACATTTTTTTTTTTAATTTTAAGGGGTTGAAACTACATCAAATGAAAAACATTAAAAAAAAATAAAATAGGACATACATTAAATTAAATAATATTTTAATTAGAAAACACCATAAGAAATTCAAAAGACCCATTTAGTTTTTATTGCAAAAAAGCTAACAAAATATTCAATGAAAAACTAAATTTGAATGATGAAATTGGAATGAAGAAAAAATAAAAAGGACAAAACAAAATCAATGGACATAAAACAAGGAGGCGAAGGCATGCGAGAGCCAAGCATATTGGTTGGTCTGACCTAATTTGTTTTTCAAAAAACACAAAACAAAATTAATTAAAAAGGGTCGAATTGTTTTTTTTGTCAAAATGAAAATTAAATTACATAGTAAAATAAAATAAAATGACGTCAAAGACTCATACTAATCCGAGTTAACATGGTAAACCCGTGGCTCGAGTTAATTAAGAAAAATAATGTCAAAAAATAGCAATTAAAAAAATAAAAATAAAAATTGATATAGAAATCCCATTAAATCAAATGTCAATGAATGACATTGAAAAGAAAAATAAATAAATAAAGAATTTAAAACAGAAAAGGAGTAATTAAAAGAATAAGAACTATAATTGAAATAAATAAATAAAATGAAAGGACCTTTTAATTTTCCCAAGGGATGAAATTATAAAGAAAGATGCAGAAAAGAAAAAAAAAATTTAAAACAAACAAAGTGCAATTAAAAGAATAAAAACTATATATGAAAAACAAAGCAAATAAATGGAAACCTTTTAAATTTGATTGGGCCAACGTGAATCCCGAGGCTATGAGATAGAAACAATTTTGTTACCCAACCTAAATGAACCATCATACACACACTACCCTCCCACACACACTAGCACATTATTTTCAAGCACCAACCCTTTTTTTTTTTTTAATTATTTTAATATCCTGAAAAGACCAAACTGACTCTTATTCATATTGGTCATTACAAGAAAAATCAAGATAAAAAATCTAAAAAACCCTTAGATGATAGTTTTAAAATTTTTGGTTCAAATAGCATTGGAGTAATTTTATTATGATTGTAAATTGAAAATGATTTAGAAACCTTCCATATAAGTTATTTTTTATTTGCCTTCAAAGATAATACAATCATTTAATTATGCATTTTTAAATTATAAAAACAAATTGCCATTATACAAATAAACAATGATTAATAGGTTCTCGTGAAAAAACTATCTTACCTTAAATTCAACTTATTTAAGTGGGAAGATTAAAATGGTGGAAACACTGTGTTTTTTGAACAGTGTATTCACTCATATAATACAATGTTTTTCCATTCTTGTTTTAGCTTTGGTTAATTCATCTTTTTATTAATAGAAAATAATTTATTAGATTTTTTTTATCAATATAAATTTCATTTTTTCCATGTAATAACATGATAAATTTTTTTGACAGTAATGTTTTCCATGTGTTGCCATTTCATTGCTCATTCATTAAGTTTTAATAGCGTTAACAGTTGAATGGTTTGTGTTTAAATAAGACTTTGATTGAAGTGATTTAATATATTATATTGATAAAGAACCTAATAAAAAATATTTTTTTTTATCAATAAAGAGGCAAACTACATCAAAATCCCCATGAAAAATATGAAACCTTTTAAAAGGAAAAGAAATAAATAAAAAAAATAAAATAAAGTCATATTTGATGTATAGTTATTAGACCGAGCTCGACTTAGGGTGTTGACCTAGGACCTAGGTAACCCCACGGACCGGCCAGGTCTGAAGAAGATAAAAACTGGGCATGCAATTGGGTAGTGAATTTTACCTAACCCATCAGTTCAACCTGTGACTTGAGTTCCCCAACGAAATCTATCATTAACCTTTTTTTATGTCAAATTTTTTTTTTCAAATTGACATTTTTTTTTTATTTTTCTTATAATAGCAGTTTTAATTAAAGGATGGACAAAATAAACAATTAGTGGTTCTAGTAAAAAGAGGAACAAAAATGATTTATAAAAAAAAAAATAATGGTTTAGTTATAAAGGGACAAGAACAAATTATAAATAAAGGTAAAAGATAAGGTCGAGAAAGCACAAGTATTACTTCGGGTGCATGGAAGGCAATCAAAGGTTTTTCTTTTACTCGATCCAATCTTATGCGTGCAAACCTATAATCTTTTTCTTATTGGTTACTAGCTTATATTAAAGTTTACTATATAACAACTAGATGAAAGTTTTATTTTTTCAATGTGGGATTGAAAGCTCGCTAATAATATATATACTCAATATTCACAAGAGAAAAATTATATTTTTTTAATGTGAAATAAGAAATCTTTTTGGTTTAAATACCAATATGAGATAAAAATAACTTAAAAAAAAATATAATATTTTTCTATTATGAGATAAAAAAAAACCTTTTAAAATAATCTCTAAAACTTTATTATGTACAACATGCATAGCCTACATCCACACAAATTATTTTTAAAAATTTTCATATGAAATATTAAAATCTCAAATATTTTTTTTAAAATTTTCTTGAGTTGATCTAAGTCAGCCGGTGTAACCCGAGACCCAGCTCCTTGTCCATATCAACTCCCGAGTTGGGTTTGATAACTATGACTTGAAGTGTGCTTTAATGTTATTTTGTTTTTACTAAAATAACCTTACATTCATTTTAAAATTACTCTTAGTTTTGGATAATTACTATTATGTTTTTTTATCCATTTAATAAGTCTCTCTTTATCCGGCTTGGTTTAATGGACATGATTTTTTAAAGGAATACCAATAGAAAATGATACATAATTGTTAGAACGGACAATAATAAAAGATTTTACCATGGGTTTACTATCTCTATTGCAATTTCTCTTCGAGCACCCGTGCATAAAGAAATTTTATTTATTATGATATGTATAAATTGGGTTGTGAAACTTCAATTATAACCTATTGGTACCTTTGAAAAAATATTAATAAGACGAATCAAATAACACCAAAAAAGGTCACCAATGGTGAGCCACCTGCCACTTTTAAACCACAAGTGTGGAATACTTGGGTCACCGCTGGTGGCCTTTTATGATGTCGTTGGATTTATCTCGTTGAAATCTTTAAGATGAAATCGGTTGTGTTACTATCAGAGTTTCAGTATGTCTCTAGAGTCTCTTTTTTTTCTATCATCTCTCTTCATGTGCAATCCATTCCATTATTTTTTTGAAGTGTCATGATTTTAAATAGCAACAAGCTTGAATATCACGTTTCATAATTATGACATGTATAAACTATATTATTTCACCAAATATTTTTTAAATTATGTTATTTTGCTAATAATTTAAAAAAATGCTATTTTTTTTAAAAACAAAATTCATAAATGACCACTTTTGCTAGTCCACTAGTTTGATTCTCAGTCATTCAAACTAGTGACCATTACAAGAGTTTAAAAACAAACATTCTTAAAGCATAAAGTGGATTATTCTCTCAATTCAATTATTGTTAGATTATTACAAAAATCACAACAATAAACATAGCTAAAATCAATAATGTAGAAGTCTTTTTAGGGGAAATTATTTGTTTTCTTAGTTTTATTGTTATTTAGTTTAGGAAAATCTTATTCTTTATGATGTTTTTATTCTTCCTATTTAAAATAAGAATAATTCAATTTAGGAATTTTATTTTTGTTCTTATACAGTATTGGACTATGACTAGTATAAATATGGTTGTTTAGTTTTATTTTCAAAAAAACAATTTGAAAAGAAAATATTCAATGATAAAATTTTGAATTAGAGTTTTTGTATGGTGACTTTATTCAACAAAATTATATATTGCTTATGTTTGTTGTCTTTCTTATGTTATTTCTATTTATGTCAGTTGGTATCAGAGCCAAATAATTCCTAGTGGTTATTTTTTATGTGATGTTAAGTAACCATGATTGAAAGATGTCGTAGAATATGACATGCTCATACAAGAGGGGATGGATGATGAAGTTTTTCCTTGGAAAATAATTGTTCAGGAACCGGTAATAAAAGACATGCAAAAATAAATTACAAAATTAACTCGTCATTTAGTGATGATAAGTTTGTAGAGACAAGTTGAAGAATTATCTCTTCAATTAGTAGAGATGAAAAAGAGAAAACTATAGGATCGTGATCACAAATCCATAGCTAGTTTTGAGAACCTGTTTCAGAAGCATGACTATAAAAGGCATCTTCTTTACCGAGATGAATACTATAGAGATTTTGGTAATCTCTTTTATGTTGAGATATACGTGGATTGGTATTCTTCACTAATTTATAATATTTATTTTGGTGATGATTATCTTGGTAATGACAACATAAATAATGACAATAATGATATCATCAATATTATTTTTATTGATAAGTTAGAGGTTGAATATAAAGAGAATATGAAAGTGCCCAGCAAAAGAAAATTATTAATATAGGTTATGATGATCCTTTTAATTACAAGTTTACTATTATTATAAAGGTAAATTTATTCAAGGGTTCTGTGGATATAACACATGTTGATGAAATAAGTTTGAGATTTGTAATTCATTACTTTAGAAAGAGAAGTCATTTATCAATTGATGTTTCTTATGCAAAATTTATTGTGAAAGAATTGAAATTGATATAAAAAATTGTTATACACTTGAAGCAAGTAAAGAAAAGAGCTTAAATAATATTGATTAGATATCCACGAGATTGAGACAAGAATAATTTAAACTCAATGATAAGTTCTTTTCAACTAGGGAACACTTGTGCAAGAGGATTTTTAAGGGAAGTTATTTGTTTCCTTAGTTATTTTTATTCTTATTTAGTTTAGAAAAATATTTTTCTTTATGATGTTTTTATTCTTCTTATTTACAATCAAAATCACTCAATTTAGGAATGTTATTTTTTCTTATGTGATTTAGACATATGACTCGTATAAATACTATTGTTTAGTTTGAGTTTCAAAAGACTATTTAAAAATAAAATATTTAGTAATAAAATTTTAAATTAGAGTTTTTGTGTGGTGACTATATTCGATATAATTTTGTATTGTTTGTGCTTACTATCTTTCTTGTGTTGTTTTCATCTATATTAATTAATCATAACTATTTTTAATAAAAAAAAGTTTAACCAATCAATTCAATGTAAGTAGTTAACCATTGGTTTATATTACTAATATCATCTATGCATTTAATACAATTATTCACCGACATAAACAAAATCATAACACATGAAGATGATATTAACTAAAAAAGCAAACCAAAAATAAATAAATCAATCTATTAGATTAACTTAGTCAGGTTACCAACCTATTTCATCTTGATTAGGTCCCCTAAATGTTAATGAATTCTTAATCTAATTCTTCCATTAGTTTAAGTTAACAAAATGGTTTAGTAGTGTGAAAATAATGTAATTGCTCTTTATCCCATTAAAATCCATGAATTTACTAAAATTTTCCATGTAATATGATAAAAATTGACTACATAAACAAATGTAAAGGTGTTTTATTTCTTTATTTAGTTTGATCTACTACATGAATTTAATACAATATAAAACAAGAATCTTAGAAAATCCAATGGTTTTATTGTGGAAAAAGAAAAATCATGTATGCTTGATGTAATTACTTAACAATTTTGTTATCTAAAAGCAAAGATCTAATTGAGAGTTTTATTAATATATTAAGAATTTAATTGAGATGAAAAATAGTTTATGGATCTAATTGAAATTGTAGTTAAAGATTAGAAACTTGTATGAGGTTTATCATGATTGAAAATAATATAAGTGCATTTTAAACACAATAAAAAATAAAACGAACTAACACTAATTTTTACTATTACCTGAAAAAACTATAAGATATATGCTTCACTATAGCTTACTTTTCACTTGCTTATAATGTATTGTTCCTTTGGCATTGTTCATTGAACATGGCTATTTTTTTTTTATAATTACTAAACTTTATGTTTTAATTTCATTATTCCATGTGATATTTATGATATTTTGTTTTCTCTATACATGTTCTTGAGAAGTAAATGTGTTTTTATGAAATTTCATAATTAAATTAGAGGTCAACTTGATGAGATAAGATTTAAATTTTTAGTATTAAAAATAATTAAAAGAAGAAAGACTAAAATAAAAACAAAATTTAAAATAAATAGGGTTTTTTTTGCGTGAAAAATATTATTTTCATCCCAAAAGACTTCATTTATGCATATTTGGTCCCTTTTATCATGGCGTTCAGAACATCATATGGTGGATCTAGCTCATGAATCGAAGGGATTTTTAGATATGTTGGGATAAATAATAAAAATATGATTTGAAAGGTTCAAGAGTCGTCATCTAGTATTATGGTCACTAGAAAACCTAATGGTCTGCGAGAATTTGGATAAAAGAACTAGTTATGTATAAGAAAAAAAACATCATCATTAGTGCACCCTATCTATAATAAGCTGCATTATTTATTGATTTTTTTTTCTAATGTTATATTTTTATTCGTTGATCATTCTAAAGTTCAAGAAAAGTCTTTTTCGATGAGAAGGTCCTTATCTTATCAGGTTAAAACTTAACTATTCTAAAACTAAAAAATTATGTAAAATACAAATCCCAAATTTAAAACAAAATGATTTTTGTGGTGCTTTATAGATTCTGGTCAAATCTTAATGGATAATCACAAACTTGTTGTGGTGCCATTATTTGAGGGTTTTTTTTTCATATTTTTCCAAGTATGATAAAATTCAATTTTTATCTTTCTTTTATAAAATATGAAAGAAAATTTTAGAATTAGGTTGTTGTATGTAAATAAATAAAAATGTATTTTTTTATTTTTTAAATAAAGAATTTTTTATTTTTTATTCTAAAATTTTGAAAAAAAAAGTATATTTAATATCAGGTCAGTGTCTTACAATGTAAGCTTACAACCCAAATATTAAATAAAATGCTTGGAAAACATGCAAGAGACCCAATATTTTCAGAACTTTTGAAAATTATTTAAGGGTTTGTTTGACAAAAACACAAAAAATAAAAAAATAAACATTGATTAAAAATCAGTATGACATGTTCGCCAAATATGTTCTTAACTAAAAACCAAAGGCTTTAAAATACTTTAAGGATAAAATATTGTGTTTTTTCTTTTGAAAACTTTAAGGCATCCAAACATTGTCTTAGCATAAATGAAACTTGATTACGTGGGCTGGACTTCCTAACCCAAAGGCCTAAGCCCACAAACAAGACCCAAAATCAGAAAAGAAATAACAAATATCAAAAAGGGTAAAAACATTTGAAGACGCTAAAGAATATGAAGAACACAAGGATGACTCTAGAAACATGATCTCAATAACAAACCAGATTACATCAAACTGAAAGCGCATGCATATGTGAAAACAACATTCAAGCAAGATTTTAAAGTTGGATCATCACAACAAACACCAAATTATCACAATTAATCAATTTTATACAAAAGACAAAGTGAAAGAAACGAACATCAAAAGCTATTAAATTAGTATTTTTAAGCCATAAAGACCCTAGATTAATGATCAACAAGTATGCATGTGTATATGTAAGAACAATCAATTAATAAAAAAGACAAAAAAATCAATGACTTAAAAAAAAGTTCAACGAATGAATGCCAAACCAGAAATGTTATCAAACATATAAATGTCCAGTAAAAGGAGCCTAGAAAATAACCTATACTTAGCAACCAAAGCTTAAACATGCTCAAAACAATTTGTTTGAGCCATCAAAACAAAACAAAATAGAGAATTAAAAACAAAATAGTAAGCAAAGTTAAATAATGACAACAAGCAAAAATAACATTTTCTTAAACATGTTTTGTTCTATTGATTAAACTCATTGTCTTGAAGCTTAAACAACATATCTACAACTTAAACAAACCCAACAAGCTAACCTAAAATAACCTAAACCACAACAATTTCAAGACTTGAAAGAACTTATCATGACTTTAAAAAATTGATTAACTAAATATAAGCATGCAAAACAACATTCTATACTAATTTGTCATTCCATTATCATATTATATCACATCAAAACAGAGTAATTAAACAAAACTTAAACATATACAAGTTATATTCAAAACATGCTTAAACATCTCAAAAAAAGAAACATGATTTTTAAACAGTAAAATGACTTTAAAAGATGCTTAACAAACACTATGAGCAACAATTTAAAAGGCAAAATAAAAAGAAAAGGGGTGTGCTCATTGAGCTTCACCTCCTCATCGAAGTTTGAACGTTTATCTTGTAAAGAGAATGCTAATTCCTTCTTTGGATTCTTTGTTTTTTTTTCTCTTGATTTTCAACTTTTTTTTTATCACAAATTGATCTACGTTGCTCTCATTCCTTCTTAAAACACAATCTTTCACCTTTGCTTCAATTGTATTCTAAGTATTCTATTGATTTCTATGTATTTTCTTTTTTTTTTCTATGTGATTTTTCTCTCCAGGATCCCCCTTGTCCATATATTTTTTATTATTTTTTTTGTATTTTGATATTTTTAAAAAAGACAACGTCTAAGCCGACTCGATAAGAGAAATAAATAATGATTTTGAAATGGATGCGTTAATAGTTGAACACGTTGAAAATAAGTTTGAATTTTGAATTCTTTTTAAAAGATATTGAAAATGCTGAAAACAACACAAATACATCAAATATATATATATATATTAATTTTGGACAGAAGATGTTGTAGTATGACAGAGTCTTTATGTTGGGCTTGTTTGAGGATTTGCAATTCTGATTTAAGGGTTTTTATCTCAGACTGTAATTCTGGAATGGTGACTGTGGTTTTGGATTTCTTTCTGCCAAGAATTTTTGTAAGATCATAGGTATTGGTGCTGGCAGAAGGTAATATAGAGCGGTTAGACTGGGGGTGCTCCGGTTGGCTGAAGTCTTTTAATAATTTATCCAAATAGGTTTTTTGAAGTTGAGGATCATCAAGTCGTTTGATAGCCTCAAGGATGAACTCTTGATCTTGGGTCAAGACGTTGATTTGTTTGGAATTTGTAGAGGCATCTGAAGTAGCACTGGTGGTTGCTATTTCATCGATTTGGAATTCTTCTTCAGAAGTGTCTGAAGGAAAGTGGTCAGTGTCTGTAGCCTCAATGTAGAGATTTTGTATTTGGTTGATGGTATCTTCATCTATTTGGAGTTCATGAAGTTTAGTATTGACCTTGTAGAAATGGGATGTATGTCCTTTCTGGTTACATTTATAACAGGTAATGTTTTTTGGGTCAAATTTTGTTTTAGGTTTCGACTGGAAAGGTTTGTGGGGCTTGGTGAATTTGTAGGGCTTTTTGTAGTAAGGTTGATCTGGTTTAGAATAGAATTGTTATCGGTTTTTATGTGGTGATCGTTTATAAGGAGGTCTTTGGCTTGAATATTTTTTGGGATGTGAACAGTTTCCGTTACAGGAGGGTTTTTTTGGTGGAAAGGTCGAACTGGTGACACAAACTACCAAGTTCTTGCCTAGTACGTTTCATTTCATATATATATATATATATATATATATATATATATATATATATATATATTATTTTCTTGAAAGCTGTTAATAAAATGATGAAAACAATTCAGATTATGACACCTTTAATGTTAGTTTTTTAAGTTTAGGTTCCAAGCTTCATTTTTTTACATTCCAATCCCTAATTTTTTAGAAAAGAGAGAAAAAATCATCAAAAATAAGAGTGGATGAGAAAGTAGTTGGTTGGCCATATTACAGTTATAAAAAAATAAGTTCCTCTTGACTAGAGGAGTGCTATTGGGATGATTTAGGTCTTTTATTTTACTAGAAAAAGTAAATTAGGGCTCAAAATATACCTTTTGATTTGGTTATTTTTTTTAATTTTAATCAATAAGGGTGTTTGGAGGTTAGAAATGGGTTTAATAAGATACTTATGGTGTTTTTAGATGAAAGAATGGTTGAGAAATGAGTTTTAGAGTCTAAAAACTTGTAACCTAACTTTCTAACTACCAAAAACTTTACTAGTAGACAATATGCTTTGCATGTTTATTCTTGGTCGAGTGCGCAAGCCAGCTTTTTTTCTATTAGGTTAGGCATACTAGCCCAACCTTTTAGGGTCAAGCACCAACCTCTTTCTTAGCCCTTTAATCTTTTTTCTTTAATTTTCATTCAAATGCACTGTAATAAAATCATTAAAATAATTATTTATTTTTGTTATTTTTTTAAAAAAATATTACAGGTTTTTATGGTAATATTAATTAATTAGTTTTTAATTGTTATGTACTTGGTATGCAAGAAGAATAAAAATTTGCTCATCAACATTAAATGAAAATAAATATCCTTTTTTGTTATTTTTAATAGAATTTTGGCATGATTTATCATGTTAATTAATTTCTTTCCTTTCAATGTTATACAATATATCAAGGCATTATTCTAATGTTTTTTATTATTAAAATTGGCTTTTGAGATCATTATAAATTTGTATTTAAAAAATATTGCTTCTAAATTTTTTTTTTTAAAAAAAAAGTTTATGTTACAGAGTTTAGATATAAGAGATTCATTTTCCCTACTTATTTCAATTATTTCAAATTTTTATGAACCTTTATTTTAATTTTGTTGCCTTTAATTCCAAAAAAAATGTGGTGCTAATAAAAAATATTTTATTTAAACATAAATAAATACATAAATAAGAAAAGAATAATTCATGTTACAAAATGTATTTTTCTATCTAGAATTTAAATTGTTGTCTTCCGTGTAAATATCTATTTTAATTGTAAAATAACTAAATAATTTTTTTTTTGACAACTCACTCACAACATTACATTGGAAAATAACAAGCTCAAAGGAATTTTTGTTATGCATTATTGTTCATTTGCCTAAACTCACCGTGGACAACATTATTCCATGAACAATTCTATTTTTACAATTTTTCATTATTGTCAATGAACTTTATTTTTTTTTCCAAATTCATCCTTGCATGTTTTGTTTGGTGATATTTCTTTTGTTGAGATTTTCTTCTTTTTTTTTCACATTCAATGAATTCAAAGTGATTGACAACTTTTTAAATTTAATTAGAGGTCAATTTAATTAAATAAAAATTAAATTTACGGTATACAGGGGCGGAGTGAAGGGGAGGCAAGCAGGGGCCCAAGAATTTTTTTTTTTTAGGGGTAAAACAAAAGTGTGAATTAATAGGTACCAAGGCTGTGTAATTAATTAATGGATACCTGCCGGGTGAAAAGAACAAAAGGCTAAAAAGAATGGTCCCACAGCCCACCAACTTTGTGTAATTAATTAATGGATTGTGATAAAAAAAAATGCCTACGTGGAAAGTAATAGGCTACAAAGTGATGAATGTGTTTCTTGTCTTTTCTCTCCCTATAGGCTACAAAGTACAACCCTAATATAAATTGTTACAAGTCCAACGCAGCCTATCAAAACAAAAACAAGAATAAAGATTCTAAACAGAATTTTTGTGCGGAAAGATTGAAGCAGAGTATTATTTGATTTATTTCTCAGTAAACAAAACAAGGTACGTAATTGAATATTGATAACTTAAATTTAAAATATATTTTTATTTTGTTTTGAGATATTTGTTAAAAATTTAATAAGATTTTTTTATAATTTTTGCTTTTTTTTTCAAATTTGCTAGTTTTAACAATTGTTTTTTGAATTCTTGTTATAGTGATTTTTTTTTTCTAATTGATTAGATATATTTTATTAGTTTGTTTTGATTATGCATGGATTTTTTTATGTTTTGTTTTTAGCAGAGCCACCAAAATTATCAATTTTTTCTCACTATATATGTTTTGATTTTAGGTTGAACCATGAACAAAATAAGAAGAATTGATTCTTTTTTTGAAAAAAAAAGGAAAAGTATTGACAACTCACAGCCTAGTGAACCAACTCCAAATAATGTTGAAGTTATGGTTGAGCAGTCTCTATGTGCTTCAGTTTACAAAGAACCTGCGCTGATTAATGAGCAGCCTCTTACTAGAATCGATATTGCTCATTTAATTAGAGATCCAAGCAATCGTCCTCAAATTTAGGAATACCCGGTTAATCAACAAGATGAAATTCGAAGGGCATACATTAATTTAGGGCCATATCAACCTTTGATGTCTGAATATCCGCTAACTGGTAATAAACATCCTCGTCGATTTCAGTCTCATTGGTTCAAAAGTTATCCGTGACTTGAATATTCAGAGAAAAATACTGCATTTTGTTTCCCTTGCTATTTAATTGCAAGTAAACCATCTGGAAAGCCAGGATCAGACACATTTACTGTTAAAGGATTTAATTGTTGGAAGAAAGTTAATTATGAGGAACGATATGCTTTTTTGACTCATATGGGAAAATGTCCAAATTCAGCTCATAGATTTGCTACCAGGTACTTGAAAAATTTGAAAAACCAGTCATGTCATATTGAGAAGGTAGTCAAGAGGCAAACTACTCAAGAAATTCAGAATAATCGATTGCGTATTAAAGCTTCAATAGATATTGTTCGTTGGCTCACATTTCAAGCATGTGCTTTTAGAAGGCATGATGAACGTCCAGAATCAAAAAACCGAGGTAATTTTCTTGAAATGATAGAACTTTTAGCATCATACAATGAACAAATAGGTGCTCTTGTTTTGGGTAATGCTCCACAAAGTGCTAAATACACCTCACATCAAATTCAAAAAGAAATTTTACATGTCTTTGCTAGAAATGTTCAGTCTTCAATTCGTTATGAGATTGGTGATGCAAGATTTTGTTTAATTGTTGATGAAGCTCGAGATGAATCTAGAAGAGAGCAAATGGCCCTTGTTATTAGGTTTGTTGATAGAAGTGGATTTATACGAGAACGATTTTTGGATATAGTTCATGTCAAAGATACAACTGCTGCAACTCTTAAGGAAGAGATTTCCTTTGTTTTATCTCATCATAATCTGGATGTTCAAAATATTAGGGGTCAAGGGTATGATGGTGCCAGTAATATGCGTGGAGAGTGGAATGGTTTGCAAGCTTTATTCATTAATGATTGCCTTTATGCATATTATGTACATTGCTTAGCTCATCAATTACAATTGGCTCTTATTGCTGCAGCTAAAGAAATATCTGATGTTCACACTTTCTTTCAGAATTTGATTTATATTATTAACATTGTTAGTGCTTCTTGTAAGCGTAATGATGAATTACGGGCTTTTCAAGCATCTACAATTGAACATTTAGTTGATATTGGTGAGATTGAAACGGGTAAAGGAGTTAATCAAGTTGGTGGTTTGCAACGACCTGGAGATAGCAGATGGAGTTCGCACTTCAAATCAATTTGCAGTTTGATAAAAATATATGGGGCAACTTGCTTGGTTCTTGAAAACATTGCTTTAGATGGATCTACTTATTCTCAACGTGGTGATGCGGCTTTTTCATTTAAGTTGCTAATGTCATTTGATTTTGCACTCATCTTACATATAATGAAGGATGTTATGGGAATTACTGATATGCTTTGCCAAGCTCTGCAACAAAAATCTCAAGACATTTTAAATGCTATGCATTTAGTGACTACCACAAAGACTTTAATTCAGAAGTTAAGAGATGATGGTTGGAAAACTCTTTTAAAAGAAGTGACATCATTTTGTAAGCATCAAGACATTGAAGTTCCTGATATGGATGCTTGTTTTTCTAGTGTGGGAAGATCTCGCCGTAAACAAAAATTAGTAACAGTTGAACATCACTACCGAGTTGATATATCTACAGCTATCATTGATCAACAATTGTAAGAGCTAAATAATAGATTCAATGAGCAGGCGATCGAGCTTCTTAAGTTGAGCACAGCTTTAGATCCTAGAAATAGCTATAAATTATTCAATGTTGAAGATATATGCTTACTTGTTGACAAGTTCTATCCTCAAGATTTTTCTGACCAAGAAAAAATTCATTTGAGACTTCAGTTGCAGCATTATGAGCTTGATGTACCCAATCATCCAAAGTTAAAGAACATGTCATTGATTGCTGATTTATGTCAAGGACTGGTTGAAACAGGAAAATCAACAATTTATTCACTAATTGACCGGTTGATTCGGCTTATTTTGACTCTTCCTGTTTCGACAGCAACTATTGAACGAGCTTTCTCAGCGATGAAGATTGTTAAAACAAGACTTCGTAATCGGATGGAGGATGATTTTCTTACAAATTATTTGATTATCTACATAGAAAAAGAAATTGCTGAAAGATTCACAATTGATATGATAATCGATGATTTCTATTCTATGAAAGAACGACGAGCACAATTAAAATAAATATGTAAGAATCATTCTTTATTATTTTTTATTTTATTTCAAAGTTTATCAAACATAAATAATGCTTCGCTTTAGCTAATGTTTCTTTTATACTTTGTATGTTTATATTTTATAGGTATAAAGACCAACAACATTAAAGTGATTGATACATCATGAAGATGGAATTAACTTCATTGCTTTGACTAGATTCGATATTGCTCCAAATTTTTTACCTTATACAAAGGTCATTATATGTTTGTAATAAGTTATTGAATAAAACTAAATAATGCAGGTTTTTTTTTACAACTCATGTATAATAAATTAAAACAAATATTATATATTGTTATATTATTTTTGGCCAACTCTAACAAATAATCCTAGCTCCGCCCCTGACGGTATAAAAAACAATTAAAAGAAAAAGAACCAAATAAAACAAATAAATAGTTCTTCATTTTCATGCAAAAAAATCATTTTTCATCCAAAAAGTCTACATTTACACATTTGTTTTTCTTTTGATTTTAAGATTTTATATTTAGGTCATAAACTTCAATTTTTTTTTTTTAAGTTTTAGTTTTTTAGTTTTGGGATAGAGGAGAAAAGGTCATATTAATAGGAAGGTGACCACATTCTAGATTTGAGGGGGGGGGGCATAAAATTGGTATTAAAAGGTGTATCTTGCCTAAAATTCATTTTTCATTCAAGATTTTGTTGATTTAATTTGATTCTAGATTTTTTTTATTTTTTAAAGAATATTTTGAATTTGAAAATAAATTTAATAAAATTCTAATAAAGTTTTTAGTATGTTTACTGTGTATTTCAAGTTTTTTCTTTTTTAAAAAATAGGTTTCTAGATTCTAAAAACTCAACCCAGCTTTTCAACCACTTCACCAGTCAACGACAAATCTTTATATATATATATATACACACACGGCAGACAACATATATTTTGTTAGCCTATTTTTTTTTTAAAAAAAAAAGGGGAAAGACACGTGCTGGCCTAGCCTTCTATAGACGTCTAGACTTCCTTATATCACGCTAAACACACTGGCCCACCCTTCTAGCCCCATTCACCTACCTCTTTTTACATTGCTTTTTAGATTTTTT
>Ga0325403_1002557_pt1 | contig 16209 bp, 11 predicted proteins | sample PopdelMetagenome_19_FD_205665 | JGI IMG/M metagenome (GOLD analysis project Ga0325403, IMG submission 205665) | Populus deltoides microbial communities from Bellville, Georgia, United States - Xylem-PdKOR-R4 | ecosystem: Host-associated > Plants > Phyllosphere > Stem > Wood/Secondary xylem...
CGAAAAATAATTAATAGAAACAAAGTCATGAGAAGTTCTTACACAAAGAAGATATTTTACCAGCAATGCGAGGGCAATGATGTCCAATAAGTCTGAAAGATTTTGGCGAAGAAGATCATCCAAATGTTGCGGTGATTACAGTTTGGATTGCATTCGCAATTGGAAAGATTTCAAGCGGAAGTGTCCTCTTTGCAATTTTCGATTTCAATTCTTGGTTTTGCAGAATCAGTCTCTCCTCTTGTCGGTAAAATTACCGGCGATGAAGGAGGGAAAAAGGATCACTCTGCATGCTGAGTTCGGTTTTGTAGATAGGCAACGTTATTTGATGGTTTACTGCTGATTTTTAGTTTGATTGTTCGGTTGATAGAGATATGTAGAGCTGAATTAGAAATTGCTAATCGGAGAAGTAGGCTATTACCGTGGCGGCGAACATTTGGGGAGCGATCACTGGATTCTCAAAGAAAGGTTTAGTGGCGTGCTAGGTACCCTAATTAACTGGAGAGAGAGGATGAGTGAATTAGAACTATCTTTCTTAGAGTTCATTGCTGGTGTTGTTGATATGATGCTATTTCAAATTATTGGGTTTTTAAAAAATAAAAATAAAAAAGATCTATGTGCAAAATATATATTAGACACCACACCAGCCGCTTGCCACTCAGCCAGCACCAAGCAGGACGTGCAGGACGTTGCAACAAAATTTGCACACCAGCCGCTTGCCACTCTGCCAACACCAAACAACAACCTGCAACAAGATTTGTAAATGCAACAGAATAAATCCTTTGTATTCCTTCTCCCATTCTGTTATAAGAGTATAGGACGAAATAGTTTGTCAGAGTTTGTTATACTAAGCTGTGTATAAATACAGCAGTGTTCATGTAAAAACATAACAGAGTGTGAAATAATAAGTGACACACAGTGTTATATTTCCCATGAAAATGTAAGAACATGTATCACAGAATGATTTTCGTCCTTCATGTAAAATCTCTCTTCCTTCATCTTTTCATATCATCTTCAGTTTGTATCAATATATAATCGAAGATTGCATGCTGTTCCTATATCTTCCAGAAATTGTCTCGAGCAGGTATTCTCTTCCAAACCTACATTGATCGAGCTCTCAATTGTTGTGTTTTGTGTTTTTGACAAGCACATTGGCGAAGTGATTATTTTGTGTGACTGCATGCATTCCTCGCCTTTTCCTACTATGGATTAAGGTGGATGCTTCCTACTTTTGCTTTCATACATTACCAGAAAATCAATAGCATCAGGCTAGGATGTGCTTCGTTCTTCTCCCTTTTTAGGAAAAATGTTATGAACCATTTCTTTGTTTGTTAGAAAATCTGTTTGATCTTATTGTTTCTTCCTACTGATTCTAATTTCATGTTTTTGAACTTTCAGAATATATCAAGAGATGGTTTCATGAAACAAAGAATACTGCAGAGGATAGAACCGTGGATTCAAAGGGCTACAGACCATCCTTGAGGACCCAGATCCATCCGTTATTGTTCATCTTGCCTCCTCTCTTTTTGTTGCAAGCCTTGGACTCAAGTCCGATGCTCAGTCAGGACAGCTTGGTGTTGAAGACAACTTTCTTGAACGGTTGCAACCTTTTTTGCGTGGTTGGGTCAACACGATTTAGCATGAGCTAAGGTACACAATTTAAATACAATTGCATCACTTTCAGGCTTTCAACTTCATCTGTAAGATAATGTAAAATTTACGTTAACATTATAGTGAGAATAAAATGTCCTGGTAGATGTTTTGCAGGAAGCGTCTTACCATGGAAACATATGACTTAGTGGTTGAGTACAACCAAAACAGCCACAACTAACGCCACAGACACAGCTATAACTATCCCAAACAAACCCCAAGTGTGCAATGTAATTTGGCTCATTTCTGTCTTTAGCCTTGTTGCATTTGGAGGAGCACTGAAGCTATGAAGCTATGCTAGGAGCCTCACTGGCTGAGGCATCAAGACTTCTTATTATTGAAAGTCGTTTGTGGTTCGTGTGAACTTCTCCGTGATAATTTCGCAAGCATTTGCTCAATTGCATTAATAATCATCATAGGTAGCTCTGTTGTTGCTGGAGAATGAGCCAAATTTTGTGGATAAAGATGCTCAACTGGGGGTGGAATTTGAGTTGGAACATGGAGATACAATGCCGAGGATCTTGCCAGTGGTAAAGCAGGAAGCAAAGTTCTCTTGGAAAGGATGCAGAAATGATGTGCTGGTCCTACCAAGCATGATCAGCAGATGCATTGAGCGCAGCTTCTCGACGATTTCCGGTGGAATGGGCTGCTCTTCTTTGTTTTGAGGAAGGTGGGGAAGGGGCCGGGCTTTCAGTGTACATCTTTCCTCTTCTTTCTTTCTTTCTTTTTTTTTGGCTTAAACTCTCGATCTAAACATCTCATGGTTGGTTTAAGCTGGCTGTCCTTGTAAGAAAGGATCATTTCATAAAGAATACCATTTGCCAAGCAAAGACAGACTGATTATAAGGTAAAAAAAGTAATTGTTAGAATCCTGAAAGAGATCCCAGGTAATGGCCAGATCCTGTACGCAAAGAAGTGCATGGATGTGGATCCCATTTGCCTCTGGAAACGGGAGAATCTGAGACATGCGAGTCAGCGTATTCTGAAAGAACCCCCCATATGTAAGGTTTTATTTTGTGCAATTTGACAGTTGAACTATGAATAGGCATCAGCTCTTTCTGTATTCTGACTCGAGAAATTGGAGAGCACTAGCTTTCTTTTCTGATAGCTCTTTATTTCTGACAGGGGCATCTCTACTTTTGTCAACCTAGTATTTCTACTTGGTAGGGGCCAAAAGGAAAAAGAAACTTCCTCTCGGAACAGTCTGTTATACTGCCAGCTCGTCACTGTCAGAATGCATCAATTGTTACAGCTTTTTACATGACATTAGCTCATAAAAGCACACATCAAACAATACATTCTCTGTGAATCCCAAGGAAAGAAACGGATTTGTGTTAGTGCATGAATGGCTTCTAGATAGCAGATCACTGTCACTCTTCTTCTGGTTCTTCCTCTTCCTGGAGAAGATTTTCTCTATTATCATGTGCCCAAAAACCACGCACATCTATAAGCATGCTGGCTACAGTCCCTCCTTGTTTGCAAGCTAGCAGATCAGCGAGTGTAATCCTCAATGGGTCAGCTGGCTTGACCATATCCCATATTTCATCCCTCACATCCTCAATGCACAATTCATAGTTACCGCCCTCGATCCATTTCTGGTGTACATCTCTGTTTGACAAGTAAAAAACTTGTTTAAGTGGGACGATGTTTATACCAACAGCTGAAACTGTAAAAAATCAAAAGGACCAGTATATGGTAACTGTGATCTTTATGTGCCTTTCAATCTAAATATCTAGGTTCGTGTCTCTGAACATTTGAGGCTTGCAGAATTGCTTAAGCACTACAAGCAGGAGACCAGAGAGTTTTCTCTAGCAGGTAGCTCTCAGCTTTTAGATGCTCCCTTTCTTTACTTCCATGTTTTAAAATTGGTTGCTCGTGATGAAAATTTAAGTTTCACGAACTCGCTCTTAGCAACCAAAGAAGACAAAAATAAAAACAAACATGAAAATTGAAGCAATGCAATTCAGGCTAATTTAAATGCTGAAAGAATGTTCACCTGAAAAGTGAGTGAATATCAGGAGTGATGAGAAATCCCCGTCCACTAAGATCAAGACAACGAAATAAATATGCCAACCCTTCAGGAGTGTCTTTGTTTTCTAATGCCAAAACAAAGTCAAGAAAACTTTCAAAGTCCATCTCCCGCGTATTCCCTCCACCACCTTTTCCACGGCGGACATGCTCATCATACACTATCAAAAGCATAACAAACACATGCTCATCATACACTATCAAAAGCATAACAAACACGGAATGGAGACAATAATCTCAGGGGCAATTACATTCTTAAGATAAGAAACCAAAAGGTCTAGCATTATAGATTCTGATAGGAGAATAAGAACTCCTACCTCTCTCAATAAAGATTCCTGTCAGCGTACCATCTGCATATTCTCCAAGTTCTTGCTTGCTCAGTGTTCCATTCATATCTTTATCAAGGGCAAGGAACATATCTACAGAGGAATGAACCGTGATTAGATACACAAGACTCAACCTCATGCTCCAAGCCAAATCACAATATTTCCTGAAACTTGGATCATCAAATCTACACCTTGTAAACTCATAGTCAATCGTTCTGCATCACTAACCACTAGCAATTTCAATCGATGTACCTTGTAGAAATAGTCAACAGGTGAACCTCAAGAGAGTTTACGTTCACTTCTTTCTTTCCTCTGCCCTGGACTCTCAGCTATTACCAATCATTTACTCATATATTGCCTACCTCTTTTGTGATGTTTATCATAATCTTATGTCATTACCACTTGATAATTTGATGATTATCAAACTGCACTGATCTCTATTTAATGCTTAATCACAAAGTTGAGAAGGCTTGTAAATGAATGCACGCACACATCAAACCATCACAAAAAAAACAACAACTAAATAAACAGACAACAGTTTAGTAGTAGTTTGGACGAGAATAAAAAAGGACAACAAAAATTCAAACCACTCACCACATATGCGTTGTGCGGATGTCAAAGAAAACCAATTTTCAGCTTGCTCACTGTCAGTGACTTCCTCCTCACTTTCCTATTTATAGAAAAAGGTTAGAATGAAAACTTAGATTCCAACCAAGATGTATGGGGTTATTCACACACAGTACTGTCTTGCACTTCTTTAACTGGATGTAGAGAATGGAATAGGCATACTATAATGCATTTAAGCACTAATTATTTATCAGATAAAGAAAGCAGGAAAGAACTGGGCATTTGTATTCCCTTGTAACAAGCAACGACAACATTCAAGTCAATTATATTTCTAAGAAAATCATCTCTAGGCAAACAAGTTCTATTTCTAGCATTCTATAGTAAAATGACTTGGAAAGATGTAGCAAGATTTTTGTTTTCAATAATGGAAGTAAAGTAGTGGATGGAATTTGAAAGTAAAAAATCTATGTATCTGAAAGGATTCCTTAGCTGTGTGTATTCTGATAGGATTGTATTCCTTAGATGTATCTGTTAGTTAGTTCCTGACTTATCTTATGTACAACTCATATATATAATAGACACAAAACAAAATATATCAATGAGACCTACCTGATTTTCCTCCACATTTCTATGTTTCAACTTTCATGATGTCAAGAAAGAAGATCCTAAATTCCCGCAATCTTTTCATTTAGTTTCTTCTTAAATCATATTGGCATAGTCACAGAGTCGTGAAAGAAGGGGGGAAGGCAGGAAAAGGGGCAAAACAAATGGAGAATCTAGTAAAGGAATTTAGTGTCAGAAAAAAACCAGCAGGTGTAAAACAAATATCAATTGTTTATCCATGCGACTAGAAATTCAAAACATATAAATCTATAACCCACCTGGTGCAATTCCATTAATTCCTGGAGACAGTTGCTAAGAAGCACCTTCTTTATGCAGGCTTTCCCTGTAAAGAAAACTAACTGTCAACTATTATGAAAAGCCAGTTGAAGAGGAAGTTCAGAATACCTTAAAAATAACCATAATCTTACAAAGAGGAAAACCAGACAGAGAAAAGTAACAATTAGACCGTTTAAATCTTTACCCACATTTCCCCACCATTCACAATTACAAGAATTTCCATAATCCATACATTAAACTAACATCTTTGAAAGGGCAGATCAATATATGTGTCTGTTTCCCTTTCAAGCCCCAAAAGATTATGCAACTCACTCTTCAAACATTTAGGTGATTGATGTTATCTTCAGCTTATCAAGTTATTTGCAGTAACTTATTATCACCATTGGTCATCAGCAAAATGATAACATCTAATGTTAGAATGACTTCAAAATTTGAAACCCCATCCTCACTAAATTTGATTTCAAGCGTTTATTTAGCTAGTTAAGAGGAGACCATGAAGTATATGTACCAAAGAGTAAATTCATACTCTATATTCTAATAAAACATTTAAAGAGAACCCACAGATTGTGGTAATAAGCAAACATATGTTATTACTGTAACAATCAAATATCAAGAATGATTGCATGAATTAAAGGGGAAATAAATTATCATTATTGAATAACTGAGAAAGGAAAAAACTCTGCTGTAGTAAAAGGGGGTAACCATGCAAACCTCGCCTATGAGGATCACAAAAGAAGAAGAATTTGTGAGCAGCTATGCGACAATACATTTGAATAAATGCAGCAGGCATATCCTGTAGTTGTGCTAAATTAGGGATAAGACCTCGTATGTAAGCCTCCATTTCCTGAAATAGAACAAAGTAGTCCTTGTTTTATACAAAAGATTGTAAAAGTGAATTACTATAAATGTGTTCATAAAGATCTAATAGTAGGAAGACCCGATAGCCAAATGTGGTGTTAAAAAAAATGCATAAAGTCATACATGAGGCTGAAGAAATCCATCAGAATCCTCGTCAAGCTCACTCATATCGATTCTGGCCTGTGTAAGCGAAACCTGAACAACAATGAACAGTAATCAGCGCTCAAAAAGAAAAGGATTAACTTCAATAGAGAGATAAAGGAAAGAAAGTTGTGAATAATAGCATGGTCCTAAAAAGCCCTACTCACAGTGCGCATCACATAAAGGTAAAATGGTAAAATAGCAATTCTTCCAGATTCATCCTTTTCAAACTTCATGAAATTAGATGGGCTGAAAAAGCGCCGGCATTTGGGGCCTATTTGCTCTGTACATACCGAAGCTATGTGACAAAAATCTTCATAATTCATCTACAACATGATAATCCAGAAGATAAGTCAGGTTAAAGTGAAAAAAAATTATTAGGTTATAGAGTAAAACATCGTGGAACAAATCTAGCCTAACAGATGTAAATAGCAAAAATAAGTGCCAAGGCATCATGTAGTATGTTACCAATGCTTAGCATAACTTCTCATTATCTGATAATGCTAAGCTAGGACATTCTTCAATGAAAACAAGTACAGATTTTAGTAACTGAAATATAGAAATCTGCCAAGCACATTAACAACATTTGGTATGATACAAAAACAGACTGGCACAGCAAGTCTCACAAACCTTTTCTGCACCAGTGGCATCATCAATCACACAATTTTCTCTCAAGCAAACCCACATTGCATCGAGATCATCCGCATTAAGTAAAAGATCTGATTGTTTCTGCAAGAATTGAGTTTATCATGTTACCAATAAAGCAGACCAGCATATGCTTAGGCCACCAAAAAGTAACAAGTATAACAAGCAGAAGGGTTGACACAGTACCTTCAAAAACCGATATTTTGCCAGCCTCTGGACTCTATGACTTATTGATCCTTCTTCAGGTTTCTAAGTAAAGAAAACATGAAAACGGATATAAGAAAATCAGCAAATAATAAGGGGAAACACAAAATACCATGATAATAAATAAGTCAAGATCTAAGCTTCCAATCAATAAAACTCTTCCATTCCATCTAAAACAAGTGAAACCCAGAATTTATTTAGTAAATCCTTAAACAGAAGAGCGCACCAAAATTAAAGTTGTAAAGTAACAGACTTGTATCTAGTTATAAAATAGTTTAAAATCAAAAGAAAAGGGCTTCCAGCAACATGCCTTCTTGTAGAAACTTGGTATTGTGCCACCTTCAGCACTCTTTTGTTGCTTCTCTTTGAAAATATCTAGCAATATTCTCTTCGTCTCAAGCTCTACAATCCCAGCGAAAATAAACCAAGTTAGATTTTAATTTTTAGAAACCCAAATATATCTTTGAAGAAAATAACTAATTAGCCTTAATCAACCTATAAATCATCAATCAAAGTAATAGTACAAATCATGCAAACACTGAGAACTCTGATTACAAAATTAAGCAAACAACATTTCACATTGATCGTTATATAAGTACAGTCACAGCTCTAATCTTGCTTCTATTCCATAAACAATTAACAAAAATATACAATTAAGAATAAAAATTAGCTAAGATAATAAGAAACGGACCCATAAGAGCTTCGGATCCGAGCCCGGCACCGGATCCGATGAACCGGCGGAGGTTACGGACCCAAAGCATTGACGAAGCCGGCGGGATTCTCCTCTGAGCTGCCTCGTGGCTCTCGCCATCGCTAGACCCACTGTACATGGCCAAATTACAGTAATCCAAGTTGTCTCGGGAGTGTTCGGAGTTCAAATCGGCGAGTTAAGACACTAGAATTACGTGCATTGCTGATTTGGAAACCAAAGACCCTAGCTCTCTCTCTCTCTCTCTCTCTTTCTATCTGGTTTTTCGATTTGTTAGCTTCTTCTGTTAGATTCAAAAGTTACGAAGAGACGGAGTTTTTCTTTAATGTGATGTTTTTTTTTAATTTGGAAATCGAAATTGATTACATTTTATGAGGATTTGTTACTGTGATAGATTTTAGGTTTATGATTTAAAAAAAAATATTTTATAAAAAATATTGAAAGTTGTTTTGAAAGATATAAATTTAGTTAAAATTATAATTCGAATTAAAATTGAATAAAATATAATTTAATGTATTTAGTTAAGAATGTTTTTCATAACTTCTTAAGCGTGTAACAATATCAGGTAAAATATCATCATGAATAAAATTAGGATTGCGATTAAATTTTATAAATATTATGTCATCATGGAATTTTCTTCTAATATAATTATGTAGTGTCATTGAATAATATTAAATACTAATTTTGCGAATAAAATACAATGAAAAATTTTGTTGCATTTTTTTATTTTACTGAGTCGGACCCAATTCAATGCATTTAGATTGAGACCGAAACTCATTCGGATCATGAAAGCTTAATTAATTCGCGTGAACAATGTTGCATCACATAAAAATTTTGCTTTTGTTAAGCTGCGGTCACAGCCGCAATTTAAGTGGGTCCCACCAAAACAAAACTTAGTTTTTAACTTAACCAAACATTAATATTTGTGGTTGACTGTAAATTTTAGCCGCAGCCTCAATGTCAAACGAGCACTAAATATTTGGTGTGCGGTTTAGGGTGTGTTTGGAGACTCAAACCGCGTTTTCAAAAAAAATTTTTTTTGTTTAAAATAAATTTTTATATATATTTTTAAATTGTTTTGATGTGCTGATATAAAAATATTTTTTAAAAAATTTTTATTTTAATGTATTTTTAAACAAAAAGTACTTTAAACGACTACTATTATTATATTTTCAAATAAACTCTTAATTTATTTTTTATTAAAATTTAAAAAATTATATTTTTAAATTGTTTTGATAGAAAAGCATAAAAGATAATTTTTTTAAAATAAAAATATATATTATTTTAATATATTTTTAAAAGTAATTGTTTAAATCTCAAACGTTACCACCAAGTTTTTCAAATGTTGATTAAGTCCTGATATTTAACCAATTATACTTAAACACCCCAACATTTATGGTATTGTCTATTATGCCATTCTACTTTGATTAATAAATTTTGTGGTTTAAATGTCATAACAATGATTTTCCCCTGGCATAAACTTAAAAAACTACAAATTGATAATTTTATTGATCCTACCTTGTGTGCAATTATTTTCATGGGAAAAAAAAAGTGACAAATCATGTCCATAATGGTTCTAAATATAAAAAAGGTTAATCATATCAGATTAACCAAAAAAAAAAAGAAAAGAAGTGAGGTGATGTTATCATTGAAACACTCCTGCCGTGTTTGAGAGTATAATTACGATTATTTTTTAAAGTATTTTTTATTCAGAAATATATTAAAATAATATTTTTTTTATTTTTAAAAATATTTTTAATAGCAGCATATAAAAATAATCCGAAAACACAAAAAAATATTAATTTGAAGTAAAATAAAAAATAAAAAAATTTATTTTTTTTCAAAAAAACATTTGAAATGTAAAAATAAACATGGTAGTAATGATTGTTCTTTATAGTGTTTTTCACTTGAAAATATATTAAAATAATTTGTTTTTAAAAAAATTATTTTAAATATTAGCATATCAAAATAATATGAAAATATAAAAAAATATTAATTTAAAACAAAAAAAATAAAAAAAATTTAAAACTTTTTAAAACACTTTTAAAATATAAAAACAAATAAATCCTGTATACATATATTGTAATGGATCACAACAGAGTTTTTGTGTATATTACTTCGAGGTGGCTTAGATGTTTGATTCAAGCTTGGGTTATGTTGATGTTGTTTTTTGGAGTGGTTTTCTGGCGTTGTATTTTTTGTTTTTTGTTGTATGTGTGTGAATTGCCTAGTTATTTAAAGTGTTTTTTATTTAAAAATATATTAATTTTTTTATTTTAAAAAAATTATTTTTAATATAAGCATATTAAAATAATATGAAAAAATAAATTAATTAATTTTTAAAAAATAAAATAATTTTTTAATTTTTTTTAAATACTTCAAAAAAAAAAAATAGCTATCGTACATGTCATACAACTGATTATTGGCCTCTGTGAAAAATAAAAAAAATAATTGTATTTAAGTTTCTACGTACAAAATCAAATCGTTATAATTTAATTGGATGTCCTAAAGAAGTCTATAATCTTTCTCCCACTGCAAACACATTTTGGGTAGATTATGCTTGTCGACAATTTACCCTTGGAAAGTTGGATGTAAGAAAATATCTCCTGTAACTGGAGGGTCACTCTTCGAAGTCTTTGATACAAGAACTAGTCAATTAAGGGCTAGTTTGACACAATTCAAAAGTAGAGGATCTATGTTTACCAGATGTACAAGTAAAGGGACGGCATTCAGCCCATAAAAAAGAAAATTATAAACAGAGGGACGAACAGGATCGATATCCAGTAAGCACGGAAATGGCTTCCATATCCACAATAACCACCTCCTCCTTTATTTCTCCCCGAGCAATTTCCCGCCCTAAATCCCCAAAATCTAACCCTATCCCTAGCAAAGCCTCACCAAGAAACCCTAATTCCAACCGAAAACGCAAGCTCAAACCTCAAAAGGCCAAATTCAAATCCCCGCCTCAGACAATCACTTCCACCGCCGGCGAAGCCACTAGTTACACTTGCTTACCTCCTCTAGAAGACTTCACAGTCCCGTCGTTGCACCTCGGATCTAGACCACCAGAAGAAATCAAGCTCTCTGATGCTAATGTAGTCAAACAGGATAGTGACAGTGAATCGCAGCGTTTTGGGACCGAAGATGGAATGGATGGTGATTTACGTGTGGATTACGGGCGATTTGAAGTTAATACACATTTCGAAGAGGAAGAGGACGCGGATTATGAGTATGAAAGCGAGGAGGAGGAGGAGGAAGAAGAAACAGTGAATGGAAAAAGTGTTAATAGTTATAATAGTGATGGTTTTTATGAAGGAGAAGAGTTGGGGGAGTTTGCTGACGGAGAGAATGTGAGTTTTTCAGGTTTCGAGGGTGAAGAAGAAGGTGTGAAGGAGAAGGGAGTGCCGGCGGTAATGCGGTGTTTTGACCGGGCGAAAATCTATGTCAAAGCCGGAGATGGTGGGAATGGAGTGGTGGCTTTTCGGCGCGAGAAATTTGTGCCACTGGGAGGACCGTCGGGAGGGGATGGAGGGAGAGGAGGGAACGTTTATCTAGAAGTTGATGGCTCGATAAATTCTTTATTGCCATTTAGGAATAGAGTGCATTATAGGGCGGGGAGAGGGTCTCACGGTCAAGGGTCATGCATGGGTGGAGCGAAAGGAGAGGATATCGTGGTGAAAGTGCCGCCGGGGACGGTTGTTAGGGAGGCTGGGAATGAGGAGGTTTTGTTGGAGTTGTTGTCTCCAGGACAAAGGGCTTTGGTTTTGCCTGGTGGGAGAGGCGGGAGAGGGAATGCTGCATTTAAGTGTGGGAGTAATAAGGTACCTAGGATTGCCGAAAATGGTGAAGAGGGTTCGGAAATGTGAGTATATTTTTAATTGTGATTTGTGTTTTACCATTATGTGTTTTGGCTGCCTTTTATTGGTTGCCTTTTGAATTGTGTTGTGATTGTGCGCGCGCTATAAATTGTGTCTTCTTAAGCCTTTGAAATGATTTGATAGCTTAGCGTTGTTGTTCCAATGGGTTTCGTAGTACTATGATTTATTTTGGTTGATCTTGCTTTGCTTTGATTAAAGTGATCGTGATGAGAATGGTTACGGCTCATTAGAATATAAGTTTTGAAGTTTAGTTGGTCTTGTTCTTTCTGCTAACGTTCTGCATTTTGTAATGTGCTGGACTTGGTTTGTTTTCGTTGTGGTTTATCTAATGCGGCATGCCTATGAATTTTATGGTTGATTAAAGCGTCAAGGTCAATATGATAAAGTTGTTAATTCTCATAGTTTGTCAGGCTTAAGGGATGTAGCTATATGTTCTGGAAGAGTTTGTTTTGATACGTGCTCATTAGAATTAATGTCATGCATGAACAGGTGGTTGGAGCTGGAGCTAAAGCTGGTCGCTGATGTTGGAATAGTGGGTGCTCCAAATGCTGGGAAAAGCACACTTTTGAGTGTCATAAGTGCTGCACAGCCAGCAATAGCGAATTATCCTTTTACTACTCTACTTCCTAACCTGGGTGTAGTTTCATTTGATTATGACTCTACAATGGTAGTGGCAGACCTTCCAGGTTTACTTGAAGGAGCACATCGGGGTTTTGGCCTAGGTCACGAGTTTCTACGACACACAGAAAGGTGTTCTGCCCTGGTACAGGCTTTCCATCATGAACTGCAACTAATTTAATGATGCAATTTATAGAGATATTCATTTTCCTGTTGTGATTGTAACAGTAAATTATTCTACTTTGAGCTTGTCATGTTATGTTTCACTTCCTTACCTTATTCTATAAGATTCTCTATCCTCAAGTCTTTGGGTCACGGGAAATGACGTGACGTGCAAAATGTTTTTCTGATATTTGTGTCAGTGACTATGCATGATGTAAGAAGATAAAAATTTGGTTCATGTTGATGAAAACAGCAGTGATTTTAAAGAGAGCTCATGAATGATAATTGAAGTGATGGTAACAATGTGATCCATATCTGCTATCTCTTCACCCATGGTTCTATTATTTTCCTTCATTCCTTTTCTTTTACATGAAGGATATTTGGATGGGTCTCACCCTCCTATTATTTGTTTGATATTTCAACTGACGGAATCTACATTGTTTTGGACTCCCAGGTACATGTTGTTGATGGATCTTCACAGCAGCCAGAATTTGAATTTGATGCTGTTCGTCTTGAGCTGGAAATGTTTAGTCCTGAACTTGCGGAGAAGCCTTATGTAGTTGCCTATAACAAAATGGACCTTCCAGAGGCATATGAAAACTGGCAGTTATTCAAGGAAAAGCTAGAAGCACGTGGGATTGAGACTTTTTGCATGAGTGCTGTGAAGAGAGAAGGGACACATGAAGTGATTTGTGCTGCTCATAAGCTTCTGCAAGAAAGTAAAGAAGCCAATAAGGGGTCTGAAGGTCAAATTTCTACTTTTGATTTTTTTAAAAAAATTGACTTTAATATGGCCTATTGATCATGCTAGAGTACTCAAAGTTATGTTGCATATCCATTATTTTCAACCCTACAATGTCTTGAAGAGTTTTCATCTGTGTTAGGTTGGACCCCTCCGATAAATTTGAATCATGTAGCTGATATGGTACAAAGGCAGCGAAGAGCTCCTATTAATGACTTTGAAATCTCTTATGACAATGCGTCTAAAACATGGCAAGTAGTTGGGGCTGGATTGCAACGTTTTGTTCAGATGACAAATTGGCGGTGGGCTATGAACTTCTCACTCTGATTACTTCTCACTATATTTTTCAGTCGCCTCTTTTCTTGTGTTAGCATCTTTGGTCGATAATGGTCAAATATGATTTCAGATTATACTGTATGTATTGATGTGTTTTCTGTCTGGACATATGTAACTCTCCCAGTAAACCTAGCAAAGTAATGCTGACTGAGTTAGGTTTCAGTCCAGATACAGGAAGGGTGCAAAATCCATGCACACCATTTTTTTTACTGGAATCTCAAATAGAATTTTCTTATTCTATTTTCTATCTTGGCCAATGGATTAACATACCACAAACCTGTATTGTTTACCTGGTTTGGTTATTTCAGTTGACATGAACATTTGTCGTTGCTAGTATCCGTTCCAATGATTAGGCTCGCTAGAACATTGCCAGAATGAATGGAACTTGTTACAAATCATCAGCGAATGGGTAACTTTGATAGTGTGCTATTCTCATTTCTGTATTATTGTTTGCCTTTTTAGTTGCCTGCTTTTTATTAGGATCCTATGGGTTGGAAAAAAATCTCCATCTTGTTTTAATAACTTGGATTTATTCAACTGCTTCTATTTTCTACTAAGAATCAATTTTCTCCTGTTTTGTTTGTAGATTGACATCTATGATTTGGTTGCTACTCTAGGATAGGATTGCCCGAACTTGAATGCTTGTGCATGATCCTTACTTCATGCCATACTTGTCAGTTTCCATTAGATCTGGCATATTCTGGAATACGTATCTTGCATTTTTTAGATAATATCCTTTCCTTCTGGTTGTCTTACTCCATTTTGCATCTGAAGTATTTAACACATAATTTTGAACAGGTATAAAGATTCTGACACAAGATTCCAGCATGTGTTGGAGGCTTGTGGCGTGAACAAGTCACTCTTGAAGATGGGAGTCAAGGAAGGTGACACTGTGATTGTTGGAGAGGTGCGTGGAGCTTTATATCCTCTCACTGCAGCATCTTCCCCCTCACAGTGATGCATCACCTTAGTAGCACTCCAGGACATCCTTAAACTCTCTCTCTCTCTCTCTCTCTCTCTCTCTCTCTCTCTCACACACACACACACACACATACAGACACGCAAGTGCTCAAAGTATGTTTTCTCTTTGATTCTAGTATGCTAACTTCCATCATGATTAGTTGCCATAGACATCAATGAGACCATGTATTTCAGGTAGTTGCATAGTCAAGTTCGAGTCTTTAATTGAAGTACTCAAGCTTGTAACTATTCCAATGGAGATTCCACTTTTCAAGTGGAAACAACTCATGTTTCTTAAAATATCCTTGCACTCTCTCTCTCTCTCTCTCACACACACACACACACACACATACAGACACGCAAGTGCTCAAAGTATGTTTTCTCTTTGATTCTAGTATGCTAACTTCCATCATGATTAGTTGCCATAGACATCAATGAGACCATGTATTTCAGGTAGTTGCATAGTCAAGTTCGAGTCTTTAATTGAAGTACTCAAGCTTGTAACTATTCCAATGGAGATTCCACTTTTCAAGTGGAAACAACTCATGTTTCTTAAAATATCCTTGCACTCTGTTCTCAAGCCAACCTTGTGTCTACCTGAAGTTCTTTCTCAATGATTTTCATTGTTGGTAGAACCTCATTCTAACCCATTGTTGGCAGAATTCTGATTGATCATATCCTCTTTAATTCCTTCCAGATGGAAATGGTGTGGCATGACTATCCTCAGAGTTCTGGTCTATCGAAAGTGACCAAATGGCCAGAGTGGAAGTAACCTCCATTTCTTAATACCAAGAGGTATAGTTACTGAAATTTCTTAGTATTGTGATCATAATGATAGAATACCTACATGGAGCAAAGAAAGTGTGAACACATTTATTTATTGTTCTGCTTGTTGACAAAAACGGGGACTTGTTCAGAGAATAGCAAACCTTTGCCTTGAATATTTGAAAGTAAACCCCTACAATAAAAACATGTCTTCCGGGAAGATGTGATACCAGTGCCTTGTTTCATTCTTGTCTCTGATACAGGATATCTGAAGCTGGAGATTTTGCACCGATCTTTCAAATTAATGGAGTTGCCTCTAGCAAAGGAAAATGTAAGTGGAGTTCAAAGCTCAGGTGGCCCAATCCTGTTGTTGATAATGAGATCTCTTGAGATAGTGAACTTGAATCATAGATTCAGTACAAAGTGCTAGAGGTCAGTGATCAAATCATTTATTCTTTTCTTATTAGCAGGGGCAATTGTTTAGTCAATCATGCTTAAATTGCAATAACTCAATAGGTGGTTCGCGCTACGCTGCGGGCCTGTTTAAATTTTTCCCAACATATAAAAGGGATGTTTAGGCAAAGTAAGTGCTCTACAAGAAAAAACTGATAAATGGAGATTCGAAATAACCTGATTAAGCTGGAATTATAAATGGGAATTTGAAATAAACTATGGACAGATTAAAATGTTTCGGTCCTATGTACATGGGGAAAGCTTTACATA
>Ga0325403_1002558_pt1 | contig 16209 bp, 6 predicted proteins | sample PopdelMetagenome_19_FD_205665 | JGI IMG/M metagenome (GOLD analysis project Ga0325403, IMG submission 205665) | Populus deltoides microbial communities from Bellville, Georgia, United States - Xylem-PdKOR-R4 | ecosystem: Host-associated > Plants > Phyllosphere > Stem > Wood/Secondary xylem...
CATGGGTGCGGTCACGGCTTCAAAGCCGGCTACATTCTTTCTCCGAGAAGGCAATTATAGAGCATAGCCAAACCTCGCGAGGGAAGGGGGTCGGGGACGACGTTTCAAAGCTGTCAAGCAAAGAACTTTTGCTGCAGGAAGACGGTGATGGATGCCTTGTTCGGTATCAGGCTTGGTGATGTTTCGGAAGTGCCAAAGAATTTATTTATTTTTTTTTTTTTTCAGAAGCTGAACTGAAAGGAAAGCTTTTTATTATACATATCAGATAAAGTGAAAACACAATGTGTCAACGATATAACTAGTCAATTGAACTGCCATTCTGGTTAAAAAACAATTAAAAGTAAATAAATATATTTATTGTTAATGTGTTTTTGATAAAACAAAAAATAACTAAAAATTTAATGGAATGTTTAATAAAATAAATTGAAGATTAAAAACATCAATAAATATTAAAAATTTACTAACAATAATTAAAAATAAAATTAAAAAACTAAAACATCAATAAATTAAAATATTTAATGTATATTTTTAAAAATTTATTTTTAATTATATAGCAATAAATGTTTTTTAATAAAAAGAGTAATTATTAAAATTCTACTGAAACAAAATGTTTTACAAGTATAATTTTTTCTTTCCTGATTTTTCTCTTTAATGAATAAATATAGCTAATGCTAAAAAGAAAAAAACTTTATATTATTTTGCTAACATGAAGACTTTATGACCCGAGCCTTAACTTGATTTTCAAATTGAATAGAATAGTAGGTGATTTGATGTAATCTAGTTTTATTTTTTTATTTTAAAATGATATTATTTTATCTTTTTTATAAAATGATGTTATCTTGAAATAAATAAAAAAAAAAGATCAAACTAGATTATATATTAAAACGATAATATTTTGGATCGACTCTAATTAACTCGGATTAATCCGTAAAACTCATTAGCCTAAATTAAAATCATATTCTAGGTGTGTTTAAAAACTTATTTTTTAAAATCTTTTTATTTTTATTTTTTATTTAACTATATAACAATAAAAATTAACATATACAAGAAAGTCACCAAAAAGATTTTTAAAAAAAATTATTATGAAGATTTGCAAAAAATAATGTTAAAAAAAGAATTTTATAACCTTTTTTGAAAACAAACAAAAAAAATCAAACAATATATATATATATATATATAAAACCACAATAGTAATCAAATAAAATATAAAAAGAAAAAAAATCATTAAAGGATTGCACAAAAAAAACATTTGCCAATATAACTTAAAAAAAGCTATCCTCCTAGTTAAAAAAAAATTAAAAATTAAAATCTCATAATAATTTTTAACAAATCTATTAATTGTTTTTTTATATTAAAAAAACATGTCAATCTAAATAAAAAATGGTCTAGATGGCCTGCACATCTTGTCATAAAAAGAAAGTTTGGCTTACACACCAAGTTTTTTTTTTTTTGTTATGTTAAAAGGTTGATAACATATTGTCCACCCATTAAATTTATGAAAAAACCTAACGTAGATGATGTGTTGTCTACTAATGTAGAATTTGGCAACTAGAGAGGTTGTTGAAAAATTGGGACAACTTTTTTTTTACTTAAAAAAACTCATTTTCAACCAATTTTTTATTCGAAAACATCTAAAAAAAATATTATTTTAATCTCAATAAACCAATATTTTAACCCAAAACAATCCTAAATTGATCAAAAAAACACTTAATCTAACCGGAAAATCCTTTTCTTTCTCAACCCCGATTAACTGTTTCAAGCAAGATGAATGGTAATAAAAACCTCAATGGAACTCCTCTCCTCAAATAGAACACGTCAATAACATATTTTTTATAGGTAGAATATGAACAACTATTCACTTTCTCTCTCTTCTCCCATTTTCTAGCGACTCTCTCTCATTTCTCAAACTCATGAACTAAAATATTAGTAAAATAAAGTTTTGAAGCAAAACATAAAAGATTGAAAAAAAGGAGTCAAACTTGAAAATTCAAGGTACCGATTTTTTTTAAAAAAATGCCTCATGTATAATTAAAAAGAAGAAAAATTGGCTATAATTTTTCAATTGTCAATTTTGATCCTTAAACTTTTAATTTTTTGATCAATAAAATTGAATTCTATCTTCCCAAATTGAACACCAATTTAATGTCGAGATATTTTTTAACACCACGAGAATCTTATAAGAAGATATTAAAAACAAATCGTGAGCCCAAAATCTCATTTAACCTAATTTATAAGGATAATTTTTTTAAAAACAATTCTATAACCAAAATAAATATTACTAAAAGGACCAGAAGAAAATAAAAAATATTTGCGTTGTTCAAGTGAACAATGCGATGTGAGGAAAGCTACAATGAAATCAACAAACCTCTTTAAACACCTAAAAAAACTCTTAGAAGCCCAATAAACTAATATTTTAGCCCAAAACACTTCTAAATTAGTCAAAAACACAAAATCTAACAAAAGAAAAACTCTTTTTCTCAACATCGATCTATATTTTCAAGCAAGATAAAGGGTAAAAAACACTTTTATGGAACTTATCTCATCGAATGGAACAACTAACATCAATAACATGTTTCTTTTTATCACTAGAATGTCGACAATCATTCACCTTTTATAGGAGGTGGAAGAGGGATATTTTGTCTTTACTGGTGCCAAATCTTGGCTTTTGATTCGACCTGAAATGATCCCAACTGTTGGTTCAAAGTTACCATGAACTGTCAAAATTAGCTACTAAAGGTTGCATGAGTTGACCTCTTTAGGCCGGTATCGCGATCGTTGTGGTGTCAATTGGCAAGAAAGGACCATACAAAGGTGTAGTCAGATGTCAGATAATTATTTTAATACAAGTGTTGTCAAATTTGGTAAAGGGTAGATGTAAACCCTCAAATAAAATAATCTCATCTTGATTTAGTAAAATAAAAAAATAAAATACAAGGGATGTTGATAAATGATTAAATTGAACAAATTCATTGGATTAAAATAGAATTTATTTAATGAGAGGGGTGAAATTGAAAGCAATAATAAAGGAATAAGGAGTTAATAAAGAGAAAGAGAAGCAGTGGGGTTAATGTATTAATAAAAAGAATGGTAGGGTCAATGTAAAAATAGAAGTAAATATGAGGGGGTAAGATGAAAACAAAGAAAGAACATAATTATAAATAAGAAGAAATCTATAGAAATTCCTAGAGTAATGGCCGACCATGGAGAGGAAGAAAGAGGAAAAAACAAATTAAGAGAAAACCTTGTAAATTTATCCTTTGAATCTAAAGAAAAGTCAAAGTAAGTGAGCTAAGAGTACTTCAAGTAAAATTTAGGAAGAAAAATTTGAGAAAACCTAAAGAAGTTACTAGTATGAAGGGAAGGGTTAGAAAAAGGAAGGAAGGGGAAGAAGAAAAGGGGTTGATCTCTTGACTCATTTTCTTTGTAATAGAAAGTAACAAGCTCTCTTATTAAGTCACTTAAATTTGTTTGTGTTTTCCTTGAATAATTGAGATTTTAGAATGCCAATCTGATTTTAGAATTTTTTAAAATAGTGATAAGTGGAGGCATTTTGTGTTTATAGTGGTTGGAAATGATGGAAAAATGCATGGGAAACAAATTTATACTTGTTGAGCTTAGAAATCAACACTAGACAGGTTATCTCTCAATTGTTCTACTAAGATTTAAACCCTAAGATGACAAAATTTGAGGTAATTTTCTTCATTAAAGTTGTAGACATGAATTTTACCTTTCAAATGAAATTAACCTTGGTTAAATTGGAGTAACAAAACACTAAATATAGAAGAAAAACTGAAGATAGGTCAAAACCGGGAATCAATAGGACAAATTTTTGAGTTTCTGAAATTTGTGAATTTAGACATGTAGATGGAAAAACTGGGTATATTCATCTTCATAAAAGTTGTAGACCCATGTTTTAGAATTCCAAAGAAACAAACCATGTATAAAACCGAGTTCTATAGCTCCGGTTATACTCAAACTATTAAACAGTGTTTGGAATTCATTATGTTGAGCTAGCTAGAACTTGTACATTGGTAACTTCTGTTTGGAATTGTTTTTTTATTACAAAATGTTGAATTATAAAGGTAATGAAAACAATACATATATGTGTGTATATGTGGTTAAGACTTGAAATTTAATTTAGTGTAACTATTGGTACAAGTGAGATTGTGGGAAATAAACAAGAGCAAGGGACGTCTACTAGAGCACAGATTTCAAGTAAGTGTCTGACAATTAAAACTCTAATATAAAGTCTCTTTTAATTCTTTAGCTTAACTCCTAATCAGATGTGGTTCAAATTTTAGTATTTGTATGTAGTGTTTGAATGATGGTTGAACCAGTACTTGATTTGGGACTGGTGCTTGGTGAATTGGCTGATGGTTAGACCAGTGTCCTGTTTTGGAACTGATGTTCTATGAATGGGCTGATGGTTAGACCAATGTCCTGGTTTGGAACTGTTGCCCTATGAATAGGTTGTTAGTTGGACCCGTATTTTGGAATGGAATTGGTGCCCTGAGAATGGACAACCAATAGAATCAGTTATTATTGGACAAGATTGGTGTGTTGACAAGCGGGAGATTATAGAAATTGATGATAGATGAATTAAAAACAAATTGTTAGTGTAATGAAAAATGCACTAGATCATCATAATTAATTTAGTCATGTTTATGCAAATTAATTTGCAGGTTCATCTCAGCAACGTAACCTTTAGTTGATGTATGAGTGTACCCTTTATATAGTCATTTAAGTTAATAGGAAAAATAAAAGAATTTTTTTTAGGTTGTATTTAGCAATACTTCTAATTTGTATATATAAATTTATGTAGTACTATTTTGTTAAAACTTTATGTAGTAATTTGAAATTTATAATTTACATTATTTTAATGTATGAATGCAATTATGATGATTGTGTGAATTTTACCTTAAAAGTTTGAGGTGTTACAGTTTGAGACTTGGAATGATTGAAATGTGTATGAGCAATAAATAATGGATGAGTACAATTGATTTGTCGATAACTTGGGACCTCCCGGTATAAAGAGACTCTATCGAAATTCCGATAGAAATTTTAGTAAACCTTGTATGAGTTCAACAAAAATAAAATTTTACTATGTTATTCCTTTTTTTATGATTGATGTGTTGGTTTAAAAAATGAGGATGTTACAGTAAAGGCATTAGATCCATTTGCAAAGTGGCTCCCCGAGTAGTCTTTTTAGAGGAAAAATAAAGAAGAAGATTAACGGTAACCAAAATGGCACTGTTTTGGTAAAGTTTAGTTTGGTCCTCTGATTCTGATTTACCTTAATTACACCCTTGATTGGCTTCAAACTTTCAATTTTATACAATTTCATCACTAATGAACTTCAATTTATGTCCTAAATTTCAGCACCATTTTTATTTTTATTATTGGTTTTGGATTTATGCAATTTAACCCACAATTAACCATTAAACGTTCAATTTTTTTTTAATTTCATCCCAGATTTCAATCAATTGGGTCCCTATAGTTTGACACCTTTAATAGATTGGTCATTGGCTATGAATTTCTTCAATTTAACCCTTAATTGACCCTAAAACTCTATTTTTCTTGTGATTTTGCCCCTGATTTCAATTAATTGACTTGGTAAAAATTAAATTTGGTATCCTAAAATTCTAATATTCTCAATTAAGCCTAAATTGAGCTCACAAACTTAATTTTTCACCTATTAAGCCCTTAATAAAATTAATTTGACTCATTTAAAGTATAATTAAATCTTTGCACCTAATTAAATTCTTTAATTAGACCCAAATTAATTCTTGAACATGATTAAACTTTAATTTAGCTCATGATTAAATCAAATTGGCCTTTTAAAAATTTAATTATGTCATTGGATTTAATTTTTTTTTACAGATTTATCCAATAATAATTTAATTTGACCTTGAATTCTGCATTGTTTCTTCGATCTTGGGTATAATAGGGTACAATTAGACTTCCAAAGTTACAACCTGATCTTCCTATATGTTTGAAATCCTCATCAGCCTATTTTTCTAAGTCGTCAGTCTTCTTGTTTTCTTTATTTTTTTTTTACTTTTATTTTGGAAAGAAAAAAAAGTGAATTTAGGAAACAACCCATAAATGGATTATGACAAGCTGAACTTGACCACATGTAAGGATCATTTTTCTTTACCTTTCATGGATCAAATGCTTGAGATACTAACAGGTAAGTCTCACTATTATTTTCTTGAATGATATATTGGTTATAATCAAATTGTTATTGCACTCAAATATCAAGAAAATACCATTTTTACTTGCCCTTATGATACTTTTGCATATAGGAAAATGACTTTTAGTCTATACAATGCACCTTCTACCTTTCAAAGATGCATGGTAAGTATATTTTTAGACTATATATAAAGAATTATAGAGGTATTTATGGATGATTTTACTGTTTATGGTAGTTCTTTTGATGCATGTTTTAAAAACTTAACTCTTATTTTGAAAAGACGCATGGAGACTAATCTTGTTTAAAATTATGAAAAGTGTCTTTTTATGGTTGAACAATGGATAGTTTTAGGGCATTTAGTTTTTACTAAAGGTTTTCAAGTTTATAAAGCTAAAATAAATATTATCTTATCCTTACTTTATCCCGGGAGTGTACAGGAAGTTCTTTCTTTTCTTGAACATGCAAGTTTTTATTAGATACTAACTAAGGACATTTTAAAAATAGCATTGCCCCTATGCAAATTATTGATGAAGGATATAAATTTCATGTTTGAAGATGCTTGCATGTATGTGTTCAATAAGCTTAAGAATATTACATGGTTAGTGTTTCACGTGTGCGAAAGGCGAGTATAGGGGTCGAAGGAGTCGCCATCTACTTGTTTGGTTCAAGATCGCTAGGAAAAACCAGTTATACTGGTCTTATCATAGATTCGAGTGTAAGGGATTGGTTGTGGCTAGGAAAGGTATTAGCACCACTAGCACATCGTACTTGAGGTAAGCTGCTTTGTGTGATTTGATGTGGTTTAGAGGTTTAAGATTGAGATTTACGCATACGAATAAACTCAATGTTTAAGAATTTATTATGGACTCGTGTATCCAAATAAATTCTTAAAAAACAATTCTTTGTAATTTGTGTATTACAGTGAAAATACTTCCAATTAAAATTGATGAATATTTAGAATAACTCTAAGAATCTTCTAGTCAACTTTGATATTTCAAATACTAGCCTTATTTACAGGTCCAACATTCTATACTAGGATTTTTAACCATCAGTTCTCATGAATTTAAAAAAGTGTGGTTTATTAAAATATTTGTCAAATTCTCATGAATCTAATAAACTTATTATTAAATCCTAAAATGCATGCAACATGTATATTTTGAATTTTTATAAAGGAATACTATGCGATATGATTTTCTTTATATTTTTAAGACATTTGGCCGTATGCAACAAAAAAAACATTTTTTTACTTGTAGTTTTCTTGAGAAATTAAAAAAAAAAAACTAAGAGATTTAAGAGGAATTTTCCTTAAAAAAATCCTAAAAAACAAAAAAAAAACTAAAAAAAAGCAAAAAAGTGATTTTATGTTGTTTTTTATACTATTATCTTATTGTTTTTCTTTTTTTTACTGTCTCAAACCAAACGGGTTGACCCGATTGGATCGACCTAGTTAGGTTTGACCTGGCTGGGTTGACCCAACTGAGTCAACTCAGAAACAAACCGAAGAAAAGAAAAAAGGAACAAAATAGATCAAAAGTGGAAAAACACTAAAACTACAAAAAAAAAAAATCAACAAAAAACGGATCAAAATAGAAAAAGACAAAACAAAATAGATGAATGTTCTTCATCTTCTCACAAATCATGGTTTTCAATCCAGAGCAAATTTCAAACAAAGAAGGGGATGTTTCTGTTCGTAATCATCCATAGATGAAGAATCAAGGGTTCATTTCTTTTAATGATCAACAAAATCACACAACTTTGCCCAAAAGGGGTTTCGATTCGAAATCGAAACCCTAGGATTTAAATCCATTAAAACCCGTTATTAGTGCAAAACAATCCTAGATTACTTATAAAAAATGATAGGCGGACCTATCTAAGCTAAAAATTAAACCAAACAAGTCCTGAAACTAGCATATAAGGTAAGATTCAAGGGATGAATCTACCTAAAACTTAGAAATGTTGCCTAGAAACCAACAAATGTAAAATATGCTAAAAAAGGCCATTTTAGCCTTTAAAGCATGTCCTCATTATCCCCATATACCATATTATTGATGAGGAACATAATGGCTAAAGAAATAACAAAACAACACAAAAACTAGAAAAAAATGCATTAATTCCAAAACCTAAAAGCTACCAACCCAAAACAACAATTAAACTTTAACAGAAAGAGCTTCAAAATCTGATCATTTTCACTTCAAATGGTCAGATTAACTACCTAGAAGCAGGGGCTATCCTTTCATTAACAGAAAGTACCTTGACCTCTTTGCTATCACCTTTGGCAATCCCTTAAACCCAAGTTTCATGTAATAAAATGGTAGAAACACAATCAAAAGCATATTATGGCATTTAAAACTTCCTATTGAACATAAAAGAAGGATCTAACAGGTCTCATGGACTCCGCTCTTAAGGTTTGAATGTGTATACTTTTTTTAGCTTTGAAAATTCAAATATGGATTAGTTCTTGGTGTTGCCTACCTTTCTTCTTGTTTCCAAAACTCCCTAGACCAAATCTGAAGCTTTAAAAGCTTTCTAGATAAGACCTTTTCCTTTTAGCCTAATTTCTTTTCCTCTTCTCTTTTCTTTTTTCATCTCTCTTTGTTTCTTTTTATTTCTCCTCTATTTTTCTTTATGTCTGTCCTCTATTTTTCTATTCTTCGGCATCTTTTTTTATAGGTAGGTTTAGGTCTGCTAGATGGGTTGTCTACTCTAGAGTTCCAACAAACTAAAACCTAACTAGTTTTAGGTGTAGGTGGTTTTGTAGGGTGTTTAAGGACTAAATGTGGGTGTTTTCTGCTCTTGGATCTAGAGAGAAAAGTTTTAAACCCTTGATGTAATCGATATGGAGGCTTCTATCTGGAAACAAATGAAAAAGCTAAATGTTCTTCTGCAATTGAGTGTTCCTGTCAAAGCTGACCGGGCCAGCCCCTTTCAAGACGTCGTTGGGGCATCTTCGATGTTAATGTCGTTTGAGACCACCTGGACTTGGTAAAGAGGGTGCATGCCTTTCGATTGGACCTAACCTTGCTTGATTTGAAGGTTTGTAGCTTCACATTCAAACGTTTGAAAGTGTCTACCCAAACCGTATAATGTTTGAAAACTATGGTCTTAGCTGACCAGGGACAAGATGTCATAAAAATCTATGGAGAAATGGGATGTAAATGTTTGATATTAAAGACATGGGATTGTAGAGGAGGTGTTTCTTGATCGAATGGTGGTGGTTTCAGCCTTTGGGGTGGTAAAAAATATCTCATTTAGTCGTCTAAAAATATCTCCTCAATAAGCCAAAAAACTAAAGAAAAAGAAGTATAATACCTTGAACGACACCGTTTTGACTAATTCCCATAGATTAAAGTTTTCGTTTGATTTGGGATCTGTCAAAGTTCAATTCGATCTCTTATCTACTGATTTCATTCTATTTTATCCTTAATTTCCCAATTTCTTTATAATTTATGCAATTACATCCCTGTCAACTTCATTTGTCATCCCCAATTTTGAGTGCTTTTTACAAGTTGGTAATTGGTTTCTAATTTTTTTTTATTACGCCTCTAAATGACCACTAAACTTTCAATTTTTTTGATTTAACCTCTGATTTCTCATGATTCCAGTCTTTGAAGTCGTGTGTGTTTTGCAAATTGATCATTGACTCACAGAAAGTTCAATTAAGCCCCTATTTGCTCCCCACACTTTGATTTTTGTGCAATTAAACCCCTGATTTGGCTAATTTAAACTTTCCAAGCTTCCAATTGAGTCCTTAAACATCAATTATTTCAATTGACCTCTAAAAGTTGATCTCTCTTGCGATTAAAACCTCAATTAAATAATTAAACTTTTAAAAATTTCAATTGAGTCTTTAAACATAAAAAACAAACATTTTTACTAATGAGTTTTGTCAATTGAAACCTTGGATTGCTATTTTGGTTTATCAATCTTGCTTGACATTCTAGTCTTTCATCATTGGACTTAGACATTTCTTTTTAGGCTTGCTCCAGGTGTATTTCCTTACACTTATCTTATTTATTATATATATATATATATATATATATATATATTATCATTATTTTATTTTATTTATTTTATATATAAAATGGGTTAACAACAATTAGTCATTACCTATTCACTCTCAAGTCATGGTTAGTCACCTTATTCAAATTGCTTCACCATCTTCATGATAAACTTATCCATTTTTTTTAGAAATCTTTTTAAAAATCTATCTTTTAATAGATAAAGGTGGTTCTTGGATTAGAATCGACCATTTCAGAGTGAAATTAACCTATTTTATTATTGAATTAGGCTTAATATTGTCTAACACTAATCTTGTTTGTGGTTAATGATCAACACCATGTGCTCACAATTTGATAAATATTTGTTATTGTTGATTGTTGACCCGAACGCTAGTATTTTCTAACCCCAAAACTTTGTTCTCTTAGGAAGGTGTATGGTTTAGTATCATCGTTTCTTACTAGTATGTTAAGTCACTAGATCCTTTTAAACTGTGTCTTGGATAATTGACTTGGTTTCCATATATTTTCCAAATCTAGAAGAAGCTGGTGATTGCTAACTAATTCATCATTTTCATTATTAAAATTTGATGACTTTTATTTGACTAATGTTCATGTCATTTATTATTAGTGGATCTTTTACTCTTAAATGACATGGTCTTTTATTGTGTGCCAAGTTATTCAATTTATCCCTAATTCTTTTCTCTTAGATAAAATTATATGATAAATAAAGAACTGGTTTACTTTATAAAGGATTTCTCATGATACCTCAATTCCCATTCCTAAGCTTTATCACAATCAATATACCTCTTTCTTGTAGGACTGTTAGTGACCAATTCCAACATTTGTCATGGTTGATTAGGCTTGTTGTACTTTTATTTTACTAATAAGTCTTTTTTGTTATAAGTAGTCTAGATTATTATCACTTTAGAGAATGAGTTATTATTCACTTTCATTTTTTTTTCTAAGAAAAGAATTCAACCAACTTCATATACCTTCTTAATCTAGTTTGTGAAAATTACACAACTATTAGTATCATCGTTTATAAGTAGTGTAGATTATTATCACTTTAGAGAATGAGTTATTATTCACTTTTATTTTCTTTTATAAGAAAAGAATTCAACCAACTTTCTATACCTTCTGAATCTAGTTTGTGAAAATAACACAACTATTAGTATCATATCTTTATGAGTTATGACACTTTCAATATTTCTTCTTCTTTATTTGTTCAGTAGTGGGTATTGTGTGATTTCCCAAGTGTTTAAGGTATCATGCTTGTATCAATAAATTGAATATCTCTTATATTCTCTTGATATTGAATGAGTACTTCTTATATTTACTAATTTTTTTTGTCGTTATTGCATTTTTACTAGTAAGCTTGTTAACCATTTTTGGTTTTATTCATGTAGCAATCTCAAATGATTTCCTATTTTAAGTTCAACAATTGATATAAGATGTTGCTGAACTTTTTCAAACTCCTTATCGGAGTCCAAATTAATCATAAAATGGCCCACCATGACCTCATTTAGATAGCCAACAAGGTATGTTCCCCTAAGTGATTTCTTTTCTACTTGCTTTGTTAGCATTTCTTCATATATAAAAAAAGCATTTTATATAAGGGTATAACTATTAAAATATCTGGTTCCTATAAATCTTTTTTTGAGGTTCCACTCCATCCATTTCAAAATTAAATTGATACACTCCCATCATATTATGTTGTAGTGCATTTGGTTTTCATAGTCCTTAAACAAAGAACATAGCTTTTTATGAACTATTATAGGCCTTAAACCATCATGGACAAATCAACCAATGTTACTTCTGGTTCTATTTTATAGAAGTGCTCATGAAAACAAGCCCTAATCTCTTCCCAGATGTTGATGGAGGTAAACGGCAATGTAAAAAACTAGTAAAACACAGTTTTGGTTAGTGATGAACCAAATAACTCGAGTTATATAACATGATTGATAACACCATCACTATATTGATAAGTAAACTTGACGATATGTTCCTTTGTTGAAAGATTATCCTTCTAAGAAACATGTTTGAAATTAGAAATTTTATTTCTTTTAAAATTTAATTTAACCTATCAATCCATTTAGGACATCAATGATTATATGTTGACCTAGTTGTACGTCTAACTTATAACCCCATCTTTTTTCAATGTTAAGCTAACTCAACCTTATCAATTTTTCCCTTATTTGTTGGTCAATAATATGAGCTAAAAGGATTGAGATTTCCTTACTAAAAGGTAGACCATGATACATTAAAATGCTCAAGTATAGGTTATTATTGTTGTAGATAAAGTTGTTGAGCAAAGTAGTTGGTTTGAGGTTGCGTATACACTTTTGGAGTATGTGGTATCTTATTAGCAATCGTACCTAATTATACTTATTACTGACCAACAAATAAGGAAAAACTGGTTATGACAACCTAATTACACTATTAAATCCCTAAAATGAATAAATATATGGTCATATTAGAGGCATAAAAGCACCAACATATTCACTAGATGTTGGTAGAGGTAATGATATTGAAAAAGTTGAGAGCGTGAGGGACTGCTTAAAGATAATAGGGTTTTGTCCAAGAATAATTTTTTTTTTTTTATTGTGGTGGGGAATTAGACGATACAGAGTCATATTGTTTCATGTCTATTATAGGTTGTTCCATTAGCACTTGTATTGGTGAATTGGTATTAGGCTCTTTGTTGCTAGAGGAATGGCCTCTATTAGCCATGTGGATTGACTTATCATCACTTATTACGACCATGTTTTTTCTAGATGGTGTTTTTGGCATGATTACTAATAGAGAAGAACACAAAAGTAAAGGAAAGCAATAAAAAATATTGTAAATAAAAGCTATAAAGAAATAAATTGTAATACATAAAAAAAAGCAATAGATAGTAGAAAGTTATAAATAACTGCATAATAAATTATGTTTATGGGGTTGACCATCATTTTAAGCTACTTGATAACCTATTTATATTGTTACAGAGATAAAATTTCATGTAAAAATAAAACATATTCCTATACAAACTGTCTATTGAAGATATGGATTGTACAATATTAATCCTAATATAATTTGTATTTTTTTTAATCTTATGAATCTTTTTGGTAGTCATATGTATTCATATCAATCTGTAATATCAATCAGTTATCCTACTAAATACTCATTTTCTATATAGGACTTGATTGATTAGTCGTTAATATGAATTTTAATCTCTTAGTTAATGGTCGATTTAACCCCTTTTTACTATTCTGCTTGAAAAGTAACATTGAACAATTATTGTTATTAATCAATTCAATAAATAAATAGTTTTTTATATATATAATAACATGTAAAAAGATCAACAAGATAAAGTACATCACTAATATGCTATTAAAGAGTGTGAAGTTTAAAAAGCTTAGTAGTAACAAGAAAGATAGAGCATCTATAACAAATTTTAATCATGGTAGTGGAAATATATTAAGAAGAAATAATTTGAATTGTTAGATTTAAGATGACGTTGAAAATAAAAAATGGATTATGAACATAAAGAATGCTATTAATGTTATAATAATGATTACACTTAATTTTTTTTTTTCTTATAGAAAGTTGAAGAGAGATCTAAAAAAATCGAAGATAAAAGAGTGTTAAGAGGATTATATAGATGTGATTTTTGTTAAAGTTAGTGAAGATTTTACGATGGTGATTTTCTCATGATTTGGATATAAGAATTCATGGGTGTTAGGTTATCTTTAATAAGAAAACAAAAACATATATCAAAATAGATAAAGATGATGATGATAATAAAAAAAAATTTATAGTGATGAATTACGAAAAAAAACCCTATAATCACTTGCACCTATTAAGCGTGCGTTTGGGATTGTGGCGTATATGCTTTTCAAAATATTTTTTGTTTAAAAATACATTTAAATAATTTTTTAATTTTTGACATCAACACATTAAAACCATGACAAAATACTAAAAAACATCAATTTAATAATTTTTCAAGCAAAAAATATTTTAAAAAAAACTCCCAAAAACAGAAGCAGAAACACTCTTGGATAAATCCTAAAACAAACACGGTTTTTTTTTATTTATATTAATATGATAGCTTATTGGACACCTATTTTCTACACGAGAAAAAAATAAAATTAAATCAACAAATTAAAACTCAAAATGAGTTTCTTTATTAAAAAAGCTAAATAGTTTTAGAAAAACATTGTAAATGTAGACTTAAAAACATTGTTCACAAGAATAATACAATAGTGATTTTTTTCTTCAAACTAGAAAATTTTAAACTAGCTATTATAGTTATTAAGATCTTTTTACATGGTGCATTAGTCATTACCAAATTAACCAGAGGCATTTAAGTCTTTTCATATTCTAAAAGCGTAGCAAAATGACTGAAATATCTATAAAAGCAAAAATTTCAATATTGACATCAAATGGTAACTTAGTACTTGTAAAATGGTTTTTTTGTTATTTTCATGTAAAATCAAGGCCAAATATAAAAAACTAAAAGTAGAGTGAAACGACCAAAATATCATTGTAAGTCAAAAAATTAAATCTAGCCTCAATGAGCTTTTATATATATATATATATATATATATATATATATATATATATATATATATATATATATATATCTTTTCACAAAGGTTTTCTCATTATTATCATGTCAGCTAAGAGGTGATTTGGTATTCAGCTAAATATATATAAAAAAGGCAGGTATGTGTACAACACTTGGAGGTGCATAGAAGGTGTCCATGCACTTCGAGCAATGCATGTGGTGCTTTTCGATATCTAAAAATACTATTTCACTATGTAGTTAGAAGCGCCGCCATATTTGTTTTTTTGGTGAAGCGGCGCGTGTTGGTGGTGGTGGTTCGGTTTGTTACTACTGAACCTTTCTTCTCTTTTTTCCTTTTCTTTTCTCTCTCTTCTCCAAAAAATTAAAGTTTGTCTCTCTTTATTGTTGGTATTTCAATTTCAATCTTTATTTTTTTATATTGTATTTTTTCTTCTTAGTCCTTTTGTAGAAGTTTTTTTTTTACTTTTATTATTCAATTCCAATTTACCAAATATTATATTTCCCAATTTCATCTTTATTCTTTTGATTTTTTTTTCTTTTGTAAAAGTTTTATTGGTTTTTAATTTCATCGTTCAATCCAAATTAATGGTATTATATTTTCTATTTTTTTTCTTGATCATTTTGTAAAAGTTATTATTCTTTTTAATTGCACCCTTCAATCAATTTTTTTTTTAATGTAAGTTTTGATCCTTATTCTTTTGAATTTTTTGGGTCCCTTTGCTAAATTGATTTTTCTTTTTAATCTCACCATTCAATCAAATATAAAATTTATTTTATACTTCAATTTAGATCTTTATTCTTTTAATTGCTATTTTTTTAATTCTTTTGTATAATTGAAATTCTTTTTGTTAATTTTATCTTTTAATAGTTGATTGATTGAGAATTAGACTTTATAGTTTTTTCAGGTAAGGTGCTTCGGGTCTAATGATCTGGGTCACAAATTTAAAAAGTTAACACAGTTTTTTTTAAATAAAAAGACCTTATAATTTTCATTATTTTTTATCAAGTTATTTTAATATCATGATTCAAGTTGCAGGTTTTGTAGAATATTTCAGGTTGGCTCAAGCATGATTATTAGGATTACAAATTTGTTATATTAACCTGGGTTGATCAAGACTGGTTTTTATGTTTTTTTACCTTATTTTTTTTTTTGTATTTAATGAGTTGTGAATGGAGATATATTGTTTTATTTTTTTATTTTTTAAATATTTTTTCAAGTTATCCTAATTAATCTTTTTAAATTTATTCCATTCATTATTATTTTTTATATTTTTTTATTTAATTAAAATAAAATTAATTTATGTTATAAAACATTGCTAGGTGAACGTATTTTGTTTTTTAAAAAAAGTTCAGCATTTAGACAAAACACAGGAGCACCGAGACTAAGGATTATGGAAACAACATCATTTTATGATATTAATTTCTCCTTTCCTTCTCCTATGGGACAT
>Ga0325403_1002560_pt1 | contig 16207 bp, 8 predicted proteins | sample PopdelMetagenome_19_FD_205665 | JGI IMG/M metagenome (GOLD analysis project Ga0325403, IMG submission 205665) | Populus deltoides microbial communities from Bellville, Georgia, United States - Xylem-PdKOR-R4 | ecosystem: Host-associated > Plants > Phyllosphere > Stem > Wood/Secondary xylem...
TTTTAAATTTCCTGCATCCCGTTTCGCAGCCAAACACAATCTTCGTATAGTTTTTCAAAAAATATTAAAAAAACTAGTACAAAAACTTCAAAACAATATTATTTGAAGTAAAGAAAAAAAATTAAAATTTTTAAATTTCCTGGGTCTCGCTTCGCAGTCACACATAAAATCAATATATATTTTTTAAAAAATATTTCAAAAACTAATACTAAAACTTCAAAAGAAAATTATTTGAAGTATAGAAAAAAAATTTAAATATTGTCCCTGAATAAGATGCCCTAAATTAAAACGGAGGCTAACCCGTTCACTTGGGGGAACTTGAATCTAGCGTTGTAGCCAAATTAAAATGGAGGCTAACCCGTTCACTTAGGGGAACTTGGATCTAACGTTGCAGCCAAACACCATGTCAACATTAAAAAAATATTAATTTGAAGTAAAGAAAAAAATTGAAAAATTGTCAATTTGTTTATAGAATTTTTGAAACGCAAAATCAAACATGATTTAATAGAAAATTCAACCCAACCTGAAACGGAAAAAAAAATTATCATCACTCAACTTTTGATCAATATAAAAAATTCCATCAATTTATTTCAAAAAATAAATCTAAATTAGAGAAATATAATTTCAGTGCCTAAAAATATTAAAAGAAATAATACAAAAGGATCAAAAAAATATTAATTTAAAGTAAAGAAAAAAACTTAATTTGTTTTTAAATTTCTTTTATCTCCCCTCTCAGCTAGATACAATCTTAATATATTTTTTTAATAAAAATATATATTTAAAAAAAACATAAAAAAATATTTTGAAGCAAAGAAGAAAGTTAAAATTTTAAAATTTCTTGAGTCTGGTGTTGCAACAAAACACAATGTCAACATGTTTTATTTTAAAAATAATAGAAAAACATAAAAAAAAATATTAATTTGAAATAAAGAAAAAAAATTGAGAAATTGCCAAATTTGTTTTAAAAAAATTTTGAAACGCAAAATAAAACATGATTTAATTAGAAAATTCAACCCAACTTAAAACAAAATTTTTTTTTATCATCACTTAACTTTTAATCAATATAAAAAAGTGTCATCAATTAATTTAAAAAAACAAATTTAAATCTGAGTAATGTAATTTCAGTGCCTATTAGAGCGTCACTTCCAAGCATTTTTTGTTCCTTGTAAGCCCATAAGCCAGCTAGTTCTTGGAAAAATGCACATCCTGTTTAGGAAGCAATCAAGTAGGCAAGCAAATCAGAAAATCCCTTTTCGGTTTTAGAACTTTTCCTTGCCTTGTAATATTGATAAGTTTGATTCTCTCTCTTTTAGTGAAAAAAGGGCTTATAAGCTTGTTTATAGCCTGTATAGTTGCTACTGAGCTTGTGTTCACGTTGCCCGTTATGGTAGGAAAAAAAACACATTAAAAAAAAAAAAATTTCCTTCAAGATTTTTAATGGATTTTATTGTTAAAAAATTCTATGATAGAATATAAATATATAAAATATATGATATGAATCGAAAACTTTATTGAGAGCTCTATCAACTTTAATTCGATAATATTAAAGAAAAAATTTAATAATTTTTTTCAAAACAAAATTGAGATGGAAAAACAAAAATGCTTTAATAAAAAAATTCAACACAACCTCAATTGAAAAAAAATTTTATGATCACCAAAGTTTTAAACAATGTATAAAAACTTTCATCAATTTATTTTTTCTTTAATGTAAGGAAAAAAAATTATGCTAATGGGTCTTACTAGGGACAAGACCCACGCTGATGGTCCTCCTCACAGCAAGAACCAAAGCTGATTGGTCCAGCTGCAGCAGGACCCAAAGCTTTGTTGGTCCAGCTACGGCTGGACCGAATGCTATTTTGGGTTTTTCTGGGACAGGACCCAACACGAAGGGGTCATGCTGGGCAGCCCAGCCAGACCAAATCTTGGTATATATTTTTAAAAAAATACAAAAACATCAAAAATATTAATTTGAAGTGAAGAAAACAATAAAAAAAAATTCAAAATTTATTCAAAGCATTTTTGAAACGCAAAAAGAAACATTATTTAATAAGAAAATTCAACCCAACCTAAAATGAAAAAAAAATTCAAAATATTCATATAAAAAATATTATTATTTATGTTATAAATATTATTATTGTTATTATAATTCTAAGTTAATAGTATTCATATCCCGCATGTACAGTAGAAATCAATTTATTTTCTCTTTAATGTAGGGAAAATATTATATGAGAGCAAATAATTTTTTTTTAAAGTATTGGATCCTGCTAGGGCAGAACCCCACGTTGATTGGTCCAACTACGGACAGGACCCACATTGATTGATCCAGCCACATCTGGACCCAAAGTGATTTTGGGTCTTTCTGCGACGGGACCCAACTATATTAAGCAGGACCCAACTTAATATATTTTTCTTGGGTCTGGCAGCTCAGTCTGACCTAATTTCAATATTTTTTTTAAAAAAATATAAAAATATTAATTTAAAATATAGAAAACAATGAAAAACTTTCAAAAAAAATTTCAAAGCATTTTTTAAATGAAAAAACAAAAATGCTTTAATAAAGAAACTCAACCCACCCTAAAATGAAAAAAACAATTATCATCAAGAAAAAAAAAACATTTCCAGATGAAACAAAATGGAAATATTTTAAAAAATATATATATTAAGATAATATTTTTTATTTGTTAAAATCTTTTTTTTTATATAATCACATTAAAATTATACAAAAACATCTTAATATGAACTAAGGAAAAAATTATCAATTTTTTTTCAAAGCGTTGTTGAAAAACCAAAAAAAAACTTGATCATCACCTAATTGTTTTAGAATATAAAAAAAAAAATATTGGGTCCAACTGCCCTAGCAAACTCAAGCCAGACCCGTCCCTTTTTCTATAAATTCTATATAATACAAAAATATAAATTATATTAAGATGAAGTGACGGTGGATGTATCGAATGTGCACAGAGAAGGAGCAAAGCAGTCCCACTGCTCACAGATCTACTTTTGGGCTGTGACAATAAATCGGATGAATAGATTGTATCTCTTTTTTCAATTGGAATTGATAAAGCTGAATCCAATCCCCTAGCTAGGTTTGAAAGAAGACGCTCTTTGAAAGGTAACTGCAATCGTCAGGGGCATAGCCTTCGTAAGGCCTCTAAGAGAAATCCTTTCAGCAAGGAAAAAAAACATATTTTTGGAAGGAAAAAACAAACATACTTAAATAAGAAAATCCAACCGAACCTCAAATGAAAAAAAAAATTCATCTATTTATTTTATATTTACTATATGAAAAAGAAAAAAAAAATTAAAATCTTGGGTCTTGCTTGGAGTAGGATCCAACTCTAATGGGTTCAGCAAGACCCAACGTCATTGGATCATGATGGAAATTAGACCCAAAGCTATTGGATCTTGCTGCAGCGACCTAGCAACCTTTCTTATTTACAAACAGAAAAGACAACGCCGCCGCTGCCACCTCCCCCCTATAATGTTGTCCACAATGAGGCAGAACCCAAACGCTATTGATATTTTTTGGAAGTGTTTTGGGCCTGGCTTGTCAACCAGATCCAACAGTGTTGGGTCTGGCTACTAAAGCCAGACCCAGCGATTCTAATATCACCTATATTGTTGCATCACTCTCATCTTAATGGCAAAAGTCAAATGGACCACACCTCCGGCTGCAATTCTTGACTAAAAACACAAGAAAGGAACGCCCCCAGGGTGCTATAGTGTTATCTATAATTAATTGTATCTTGGTCCACAGTGCATGTACAGTAAAAAAATCCCCAAATGTTTTAATATATACCAAAGCAACTGTGCAAGTCCACAGTTAAATTGTCTCTTAGTTCACAATACATGCATGTGCAATAAGTCCATAATGAATTATCTCTTGATCTACGGTGCATTCATGTACAGTAAACATCTCAAGTAACAAAAATCGGTTTTTTTTAAAAGAAACCTAAGCCGGTTCAAACCGACCAGTTGCGGTTCGGTTCGGTTATTTTTGGGAAAAAACCGGTTCAAACCAATTTGGCTCGGTTTTTTTGGTTTGGCTCGGTTTTTCTTGTTTTGGCTCGGTTTTTTTCAGTTTGGCTCGGTTTTTCTCCGGTTTGGGTTTAGTTTGGTTTTTTCGATTTCAGGCTTATAAAACCGAAACCGAACCGGTTGGTTTTTTCAAAACTCTAGTCGGTTTTTTTTCACGATTCAATTTTTTCGATTATTTTTTTCCGGTTTAATCGATTTTTTTGCTCACCCATACTTAATCAAGTTATATTATGAAAAAAAGTGAATTAGACTAATCCATTTCAAAATTTAACTTCCATGCATGGGAATGGTAATAATATGTAAAAAACAAATATAATTGAAATTATATCAAAATAATTTTTTTTATTTTTTTCATATTAATATATTAAAATTAAATAAAAATATTAATTTAATATTTTTTTCAAATAAAAAGCACTATAAACATCAATAAAATCACAAGCATTATCAAACAGAACTTATTATGTAAAGTATCATCAGAATTAATAAGAACCGATTGCATGTTAGCTTGAAATGCTGTTTATTTATATTAATATTCTAAAACTTCAATTTAATAGAATAATTATTTTTAAAAAATTGATAAATACAAATAAAAATACTGAGAGAATTTTTTTTATCGGTAAATTTCATTAAATTTTATCAATGAAAATATTTTTTCGATATACACCGAAAAAATTTAAAAAACAAAGAATTAAAAAACAATACGATGACTTTTTATTTTTACTAATGAAATTATTGGTGGTAAAATAAATTTGTTGGCAAAGTGTTCACTTTTCTCTTATACTATTCATTATATTAACTATAAAAGGAATCATTGATGAGACATTCTATTAGTATTTTCTAGAAAACTCTAGAATTATTTACTTTTTAATTATATTGATAATTATTGTTTTTTATAGATAAAATTAATAACGGATTGAAAATTCATCAAATAAGAATTTCTAAATATTTTTAATTAAATTGAATCCTTCAAAAAGTGAAAGCAACCAGAATCCCTTTCCCTCTCTCTCTTTTGGTTTCTCCCCATCACAGCTCGGCCGGTGCTGCACCAGCTCTCTTCTCCCTGGTGACAGTAGGTCCTGCCAGCAAGTTTCACCGTGCTCCTCCTGACCGCGTCCATTGTCTCCTTAGTCGTGAATAGCAGTAAACAACCAGCAACGAGCCAAGCCACCAGCCCAGCTGTAGCCTCCTCCACTGTAACTCCCTTCCATCTAGACCATCAAAGCCTCTTCCACCATAGCTCCTTCATCCCAGAGCAGCAATAGCAGTGGCAGCACGGCAGCCGAACACTCTCTCAGCCTCCATTGAAGCAACGTCTGGAAGTTCTTCCTCGCGCGAGCAACCCTGTCTCCACTGTGAACAGCAAGTTGGATTCTAAGACCGTGACCAACAGCTCCATTCCCCTTACATAACGGCGAGTAGCAGCAAAAAACCAGAAGGGAAAAGGGGAGAGAATAGAGAAAAAGAAAAACAGAGAGGAGGAAAAGAAGAAGAACAGAGAGACAGAGAGAAAACCGGCGACCAGAACAAGTGAAGATAAGAAGAAACAGAAACAGAGGGGAACATTGGTTAACAAGCCCTCCCTCATCATCTTCTTCGTCTTCAAGCAACGGCTCCAGGGATGCTCTTCCTTCTCTTGACCCGTTCTTTGCAACTTTTAATTCTCAATACACAGTGCGAAGTTAATTATAATTACCTTCGCATTTGCATTGTGCAGCACGCCTGGGTGAATAATTCACACATGCATGGTGCTTTGCCCAACGAGTGATCAGGCTGGCCAGCTGGGTCCAGCCCAGCCTCAGCTCATACAGCTCGGCTAGATCCGGTCTAATTTTTTTAAAAAATAAAAGTAAAAAAATAATTTTTTTAATTTAAAATTTATAGATTTATTCATTGCTATCAGAGTAAAGAATACTGTACTTTTTGGGTTACGCAATATTTACCAACGTCAGAATTAGAAAAATTTTTATAGGCGAATATTCACTGACGTCAAAATCAGAAATATTATAGGAAGACCATAAAAGCGGAACAAAAACAAACCTTTAGTAATTTAAGACAAAACCATCAAAGCAGTCTGCCTCAGGCAGGACGTTTAAGGGATGATAATATCTTTTCTTTTACGTAATCAGTCACATACTATAGAATCTATGTTGACCAGTTAGGGTTTCTAGTGATCATAATACTAGGTGACGACTCCTTGAACTAGTCCTTCCCCCAAAAAAAAAAACAAGATGTCAGATATTTGTTCCTTTTTCCATCAAGAAATTTTTAATTGATCGTCGCGAAGTTCAGGTGTGACAAAATGACAACTTCACAGGGGAATTTAGGACTAAACTTTGCTTTTTGTCTACTTATTGCTAAAATGTTTGTCGTATTGTTCTTTTTTTATGTTTATTAATTTTTATTTTATTTATTAGTTTTTATTTTACTTTTTTTACTGTTTTAGAATGCGAAGTTATTCATGTTTATCATACATATATGTATTAGATATGGATCTATGCCTTCACACATCACTCATCTCATTTTGTTTCGTGTATGGTATCAACTTTAAAATAAGTGGAGAAGTAACGGCACACCAATGACTTTAGCTTGGGTAGGACTCGCGAAACTATTCAACTCCCGTATGAGTAATATTTCAAACTAATATTACTCAGGGCTTCTATCTTCAAGTTGCATGTAAACCGCATCTCGACCTTTCGAGTATAATGACTGATCATGCGAAAGACCCTTTGAGACTATATACCAAAACTACCCCGATGCATTTAATGGCTAGAACCTACCTTTTAGGTTGATCCCTACATAATTTCACTGAGATAAGCTTAACATGTAAGCATCCTTATTACAGGGCTTTCGGGTGACATAATAGTCGATATTCGTGAGATAACAACTGTTAAGTATGGACTCGAGTCTAAATCCTTGCAAATGACCGATGGAGACTTTTTTAGACTAGATGTCAGTGAGATACCGCTACTCGAAGACATTCAATGCATAATAAATGACACCAACCGATGGTTCTCGCTCACCAAGTATCAAATAGACGAGGTGGAATTTGCCATGAAATATGGAAGGATTTTGCATCTTCTGAAAGTGTCAGTGCTACCATCAGCCATAAAAAGCTCTGATCCATTTTTGGGATCTCGATTACCATCTTTTCACATTTTGAAATATCTACAAGACGTCTACCGTTGAAGAATACAGTGTGATTAGTACTTAAAAATGCATATTTATCAAGGTTTTATATCATCATTTTGCACTTAAAGTATCAATAACTCCTTAACTAAAGCATGTTTTATAATAACAAGTCTAATAATATAAAATGCTTTAATATATGGTAAATGTTCATCTTAAATGCTGGCCTATCACATAAATCAAAGGATTGATTGATGAGTTCAAGTATGGAAATTGAAAGGACAAAGAGAGGGCCAAACTTAGAAAAGAGATGTTGGTGCAGTCCAAACTAGAACACTGTTCGGTAATTGGGTCATATCTCGAGTTTTAGATGTCCAACTGATCTCAAATGTTTACACAGATTTGATAAGACATAGGCCTACAACTTTCATGTTTTCATCAAGATCTAAGAAGGCCGTTTTCAAGTCCAAATTATAGCAACAACGGAGAAGTCCGAATCTGTCCTGCAGCCCGAACACTGTTCATTGTTTAGCCCATATCTGGAGTTTTAGAAGTCCAAATCACCTCTATTTTTTTTCCTGGAAAGCTGAGTCAAGTTCCTACAACTTTCATGTTTTCAAGTGGACCCAGTTCTGATGCTAGCATTTTCGTTTTATTCAGACAAGAAGATAAGGATTTTCACAAAGTTAAAAGTTGGCCACCCACTCAACAATTAGTCATCAAATCAATAATTTCAAATTTTGGCCTATAAAAGGAGGTATTTGCCATGTATTTAGGGGTTGTTCAGATCAAGTTCATGCTTTTTATTTCTCTCTTTTTATTTTTTATAATTCTTAAGTTTTGCTTTCATTAATTTCTTGTTTATACTTTTCCTTTCCTTTCCTTTCCTTAGTTAACTTGTATCTTATTTATGTTCTTGTTTTGTTTATTTATATTTCTCTTCTTCATTATGTTTAGCTAAGTTTATTATGTCAAGGTGAAAAGGTTACACTAATGGTGTAAAAACAAGTATGGTGTAAACTCAACATGGACCTTAATGTTTAATATTAACATGTCTTATCTTTTTATCTTACTAATTCTTAATACCTTACTTGTTAAATGGTTAATCTAGATTTGTGTAGTATAACACTTGGTACAACAAATGCTTGACACTCTCATAGCCCAACCGTATGGTATTACTTACACCTGGGCTATGAAAGGAACTTGATTTGTTGTTAACATCAGTTAACATCATGAATTCCTGACAATATTTAAAAGTTTGGTGTTATGTAAATAAGATAATTATTATGATCATGTTAATAATTTATAATGAGCTATTAATGACAAATCATCAGATTGGAACCTCCTTCGTGTGTAGTTTCCAAATTGAGTAATAAGAGTTTACACTATACTTGTTTGAAATACCATTGGTGGATCCTCTAACCTTGACATTTGTTTTTATCATCATTTAATCTTTACATTAATCTTCCATCTCAAAGTTCTCATCAATTTCTTCCTCTTCTTCTTTATTATTATTAGTACGACTACTACCACCACTACTACTACTACTACTAATATTATTATTATTATTATTATTATTATTATTATTATTATTATTATTATTATTTACATTCTTGTTATATTTTATGTACGTTAAGTATGCTCTGTGTTTGATCAAGGATCCTGACATTGTTGGTATTGCCTTGTTCATTCTCATCAGAAATCTGTTTATATTATATAATATATCTCTTTGATCTTTTCATAAACTCAGTATATAGGCTGGAAACCTGTGACCCAATCTTTTAGATCATTCTCAGGTATAACAACACCACGTACTGAGTATTATTATTATTACTATTACTATTGTTGTTGTTGTTTTATTAATTATAATTTATACAATTAACCTCTCTGTGGTTCGACCCCGGTCTTGCCGGGTTATTTATTACTTCGACACTCCTGCACTTGGGAGAAGACATCAATCTTTTGATCGTGTCACAGTATGTTGACTGAATTCCCTAAGGATGCCCCTAAAGTATACTTTCACTAGAGAATCGATGACACTATGGATGAGCTTGCCAACCTGTTGGAGATCCCTCAGTTAAACTCGTATAGAGAGAAAAATAAGTCTGGGGATTTGAGATGGAAATGACAAGAAGAGCTGCTAATTGCCAAGAAAGCTAATCTGGATGCTAAAATAGTGAAATAGAGAATATTGGCCTTGGAAATATTTGGGTTAGTTTTGTGTCCTTCTACTACATGAATTATCAGTTTGGAAGCCATTAATTTGTTTGTCGAGTATGAAAAGACCAAGATCAACCCGTTTGCTGCGAATTTGGTCGAAACCTTCCTATCTCTTAATCATTGCAAGAGAACTGGTAAATGTTCAACGAGATGTTGTGTCCCATTACTGTTTATCTTATTGGTAAGCCATATAGAAACTGAGACGCCGTTATTCAAAAAAAATTGGTGGTTCGATCAAAAGTAACTCGAACTGTTCATATCAAAGGAGTGGGAGAATTTTTCTAAAGATTATTGGAAGGTAAAATTGTAAAGATTTCCATTAAGCATTTTCAATTGGAGCGCTCCTTGGATGAGGAATACGACAAGCCTAATGAGTTATGGGAAAAAGCCTTGAGTATGATTAATTGGAGTAAAACGGTACGTCAGTTACGCAATCGCTCTAGTTGCAATTTGTTAGGGTCTAAAACGGAGACGTTGTGCAGCCGCTAAAAAGCATTAGGTAGGATTGGAAATCTTTGTTGCTAATAAAAAAAAAGGAAAATAGAGCAAGAAATCCCACGGTTAGCAAAAAAAATATCCAAAATGGTGTTGTCGCGGGGTGCGTTGTGATGTCGTCCTAGGCGACGAGGTTTTATCGTGCCTCTTGATGAGGTGTGGTGTTGGAAAGTTTTTGGATTTAATCATAAAATTATGATTAATGTTCAGGAGTCGCCACCAAGTATTATGGTCACTAGGAATTTATGGTCTGCAAAAGTCTAGCTTAGTGACTGGTTGTGCAAAGGAAAGACGCATCACCCCTAGTGCACCCTACCTAAGCTAAGCTGCATTGTTGTTTGATTGTTTTTCTACCCCAGGTTTTTATCTTTTGGACTCATCAACGATTCAAGGTAGATCTCTCTTCATGAGAGATTCACTACCTAATTGGGTTAAATCCTAACCTTTCTAAAGTCTGAACTTTAGCATCGCATTTTCTACACTTTGTATCTTTAATACAAGTTATTAAAGTCTACATTTAAACCTTAAAAAAAATTGTAAAAGGGTTTTTGATATTTTGCCCAAACTTTAATGGATAATCATAAACTAATTACGATATCCATTTTGCATTTTAAATCATGAGAAAGATGCAAATTTTGATTTTATGAAGATATGCTTGGAACAATTTTAGGATTTGACAATATGCATGAAAACAAAACTTCTTTTATTTTTTTAAATAGAAATTAATTTAAAAGTTTTGAGATTTGTTTTAAATTTTTTGAAAAACTTTTAGAAAATTTTCAGAGAAAACCAGGTATTAAGCAAAACTGGTAGAAAAACATGTAAGAAAATCACAATTTTTTTAAAAGGATTTTTGAAATTTTTTTTAAGAAATGTATATAATAATATTATATTATATTAATTAAATAGTATTAAAATATATGGGTTGGGCCGACCCTAGAAAAGTTGGGCTGGGTTGATCTCACCCTAACAGGTCTTTTTTCCTTCTTTTTTAGGTCGGGTCGAGTCTGACCCATAAAGTTGGGTTTGGCCAGAACTGGTCGGAGCCAACGTCCACTGCATGAACAGTGGGCGTGAGTTATAATTCACACCCACCGTTCATGTGTGAACAATACGACGTGAATTATTCACATCCACTATTCATGTTGTGAATAGAGATAGTGAAGGAGGAGGAGAAGAAGAAGAAAGGGAATAAGAGAAAGCTACCTGGCGCGGTGGCGGTCTGACTGTAGAGGACGACGTGCTGCTGGTGGCGGTGTTGATGGAGAGTTTGTCTGCCGGAGCTGTTGCTGCTGCTACCGTGGTTATGAAAATAAAAGGAAACAAAAACAGAGGGGAACATTGGTTAACCAGCCCTCCTTCATCATCATCTTTATCTTCAAACAGAGGCTCTAGGTATGCTCTTGCCCTGCTTTTTTCAACTTTCAATTTTCAATACACAGTGCGAAGGTAATTATAATTACATTCGCACTATGCAGCATGCATGCATGAATAATTCACGCATGCATGCTGCTTTGCCGAGCCGGGTCACGGGTTTGACTAGTGACCAGGCTGGGTCAACTGGGCTAGATCCAACCCAATTTAAAAAAAAAAAGGTAAAAAAAATAGTTTCCCTTTCTTTTAATCCAAATTTCACATATTTATTTACTGACGCCAGAGTCAGGAATACCGTATTTTTTAGGTTACACAATATTTACCAATGTCAAAGTTAGAAATATTCATAAGCGAATATTCACTAACACCAGAGTTAGGAATATTATAGGAAGACCATAAAAGTGATACAAAAACAAACCTTTAGTAATTTAAGATAAAGCCATCAATGCAGTCTGCCTCAAACTAGACATTTAAGGAGTGATAATATCTTCTCTTTTACGTAATCAGTCTCATACCATAGAATCTTTGTTGACTAGTTAAGGTTCCTAGTGACCATAATACTAGGTGGCGACTCTTTGAATTAGACTTTTCCCTCAAAGAACAAAATGCCAGATATTTGTTCTTTTTTCCATCAAGAAATTTTTAAGTGGTCACCGCGATGTCCGGGTGTGACATCGATGATATTTATTTCAAGCCTCTCAATGTGATGTGTCTGCAACTTGCTGGAGCATCTATCTCTAAAGAAATGACCGATCTCCGTGAGTGCATCTCATATCCCTTTTGGCAATAAATCATGATAAGCCAATGAAATGAGTGTTTGCATAAACACATGGTAGTCATGGCTCTTTATTCCATACAATCTGCATTCCTCCAAAATAACTAACCTTGATATGTTTGACACATGTCCATCGGGAAAACGCAGACTCTTAAGCCATTAGTAGATTAGTAGTTGCACATTCTTCTCTAAGGCGAAGCTTGCTTTAGGCTTTACAACCCATGACCTATCAAAAACCAACTGTATATTTTTACGATGATAAAACAACGTTATATTCATTATAGTCTTAATGGTGTCCTTTGTCTTCCCCTTCACGTGCATGTCTGTGTTGAAATGTTCTTAAACATGTTTTTTTTCTATGTGTATGATATCAAGGTTATGGCGAAAGAGATTGGTCTTCTAACAAGGAAGTTCCTAGAAAATGCTTCGCTTTACCTAGTTATGGGTCAAACCAAAACTAAAAAACTTCTGCTGACAGGATTGGAAACCAAATACAATGTCACCGTACTCTAACACCACGTCATGCAATTCTTCACCAGAAAGACGTGGGGGTGTAACATCATTTTCAACTCTGCTAAGAAAAAAATCTTTTTTGTTGTTTCTGTACCCATGATTTGTTGGCAAAAATCATCGATGGTAGTAAAAAAAAAATGTTTTAGCCCTATTTGTTAGCGTGAATGCCTTGTTGTTTTCCATGCAATATGGACATACTAGTTTTCCATGCGTGCTCCAACCAGAAACCATTTCATACGTGCTCCAACTAGAAACCATTTCATAAGCTGGAAAATCATTGATAGTCCATATCAAAACTGCCCTCATAAGAAAATTTGCTTTCTCAATACATCATAAGTCAAAGCCCCGGAGGACCACAACTGCATTAACTCATCAATCAACGGTCGAAAATAAACATCTATATTCTGGCCTGGACTATTAGGACCGGGTATGACCATAGATAAAAACATGAACTCTGACCTCATACACATCCCCAATGGAGCAGCAAATGACCCGAATGGATTGAATCTGTTTGTACACAACTCAAGATGCACATTACTTGATTGAGCTAAAAAGTAAGGAAGCACATTTTTAAAGTGTTTCCATACTTCACAGTTAGAAGGATGCACCATCACTCCATCCACCAATCACAACCACAACATCATGTGATTGGTGCCATGTCATGTGCTCAATAGTCTTTGATGACATGAATAACCTCTGTAGTCTAGGTGTGATTAAGAAGTATCTAAGTTTTTTATAGGCTACAAAAGTCTTTCCCATGCCAGTTCTGGGTTTGTAACGGGAATGCTCACATGTTATACACTTGGTCATCTCAGCATTTTCAAGGTAGTACAACATGCAGAAGTTTGGATACATGTTGATTTTCTGGTATCCTAAACCAAGGGGTTTCATTTTGGATTTAGTAGTATAGAAGTTCTTTTTTAACCTGTTCCCTTGAGGTAAAATGCTTCTCGCCCATTCGACAATTCTGTCATAACCAGCCTCACTCAACCCATAATCCGACTTGATGATAAACACTTGTGCAACGACCGATAATTTACTGTGATTTGTTCAGCCATCCCATAGTAGTTCATCATAATTTTTTTAAGTTCTTCTCCTACGATTGAACATTGACTGGCATTACCTTGATTCATTCTCATTGCATCCATAACCATATTCATATAAGAATTATTGTTGTCATTCACAACTCCATGAACGTTGCTAGCACTAGAAGTTTACTCAACCATCCTTTCTACCATGCTCTTATTATGAACAAATAGTTCTCTGTGTGCATACCAACACAGGTGATCCTCCATAAACCTTTTTTTTGTAGAAGATACATCGTTACAATATATGGATGAAGAAACTTTTTATTTTTACACCTTCTGCATGGACACCTAATACCGCCTCCACTAATATTTCTCATAATAGATGTTGTGAAATTAAAAAAAAAACTCTGAACTCCATTACAATAATCCATCCTCCGCAATTCTTAGGATGAATCTTGACTTATCTATAAATGATTATCCATAACTTCTATCGAACCTTTATAAAATAATGATGACAAGGTTATACTTAGATTAACCTGCATCAAAGTCATTAAAATTATTCAAAAGCTTATGATGATATAGGAGTTGAATTATATATTCTTTGAATCTTATTTTTTTTAATTAAACCATTTTTAATAAAGTTATGAATCAAGTGATACAATATTATTTATGTAAAGAATAAAAAATAATTAAGAATTTAAATATGATATGGTACGTGAAAATAAAATTTATAAAATTTATTATGTTTTGTTTTTAAAGAACTATCATGTTTAGATATCACTCCTAGGATAGAGACTTTCTAAATTCAGTCTCAATCAAATTGATACCAAATTAAAAAAAAAAATACTATAAAAACTATATAAAATTCTAGTTGAGTATTGTTTATAGTACGGGATTTATTAATATTTTCTTCAAACATAATAAAAACTATATGAATAAATATAATTATAAAGACAACGATAACATAAAAACGAGATTATTTTAATATAGTTTATTTACTGAACAACTTATTATTAAATAACTAAAATGGCAGGATATATATAACACAGGCCTTCCCATGATCGAACGAAATAGAGCACAGGCCTTGATGATCGACCATATGATATAAACTTGTTGGGATATATTATATAGTTTGTACGAGAAAACTATTAAATGATTCAAAATCGAAGCTCTATTTATTGATAAGATCGCGTAGAAAGAAATGCCAGACCAGACCGATAGACCTTTGAAAGATCTATATATATATATCTCATAAAATAATTGAAAACCTTATTATTTTCTTTCTTGTACAGATATTGTGCGAAACAAGGGAGAGAACGCTCGATGATCTCTGCAGCCCCACTTGAAGCAGAAAGGTTTGACTTTTCTTTCTTTCAATATATGGTGCCTGGACCCTCGAAAAAACATTAGCACTTATTCAAGAAAAACAAAGAAAGTTGTGAGACAAGAGAGACTATAATTATTGTAAGAAAAGTTACGATACAGTGTTTCTTTATATTGTTTTTTTCCTTGATTATATGATTTTTTTTCTTTTTTTAAACCCAATAGAACCCATAATCTAGATCGCCGGGGAGCGAAGTCGATCCAATCTGTCATTATATTAATATTTTTTAAAAAATTATTATTTTAAAGTTTTTTAAAAAGCGAAATCATGTTTCTATTGATCATAAAGGTTGCACTTGAACTTATAAAATTGATCAATTTAAGACGAGTTATCTCTCATATTGTTTAATTAAAACTTGAGTTAGATAAGAAGTTGAGTCAGGAGGTTTTAAAATTAACTCACTTTGTCAGGTTTAATAACTTTATTAAAAAATTCTTTGTGCTTTTAATATTTTTTTATATTTAAAAAAATGGTCGAATCCATGGTGGAGCGCAGACCAATATTCCAGTGAATATAGCTTTAAGAGGTTGATGTAATATATCATTAGTTTATAATTCAACTTGACTTGAGTTTTATTTTAAATTGAATTGAAAATTAATTTAATTAAACTTCGTTGTCACTAATTAATCTTGAATAAGACTAGGCTAATCGATTTCAAAGATTTTTTAAAAGAATTTTTATCTAAAATAATATTTTATTATTATGAGAAACCAAAACAAGATTTTTTTATTTAAGAAAAACCAAACAAAATTGAATTTCACCCACCAAACTTATAACTTGAGCTTAAACTAGTTAGATCTCAAACTAAGTCTAGTATCGATGATTTAATACATTCGAAAGCATACAGATTGAATCATAAATAAATAAATAAATAATTGATTGATTGAATATAAAAGCTTGGACTGTCCATCTCATCGGTATATAAATATATAGAAGCATCATGCTATGGTGCAGCGTGGACTCATTCTTCTTGACGGTTTAAGTAGAGAGGAGTTATTGGGGTTTTCTCTTTCTTTCTTTCTCTGTTTGAGATTGGAAAAGTAGGGCTTTATTGTCTCCGTTTTCAACATCACATGAATATTGAGGTGGTCCATGATCGTCCCTTTTGTTCGGTGATTTTGTACGGGTAATTTTATTAAATATCTTCTTTCAAAATCAAGATGATGCATGGTTTTGTAAGAGAAAGCTTGTAGATAATAATTAAAAAACAAAATAAAAAAGAGATATAATTAAGGTAGGCAAAAGATGAATATA